>Ga0214481_100066_pt1 | contig 43155 bp, 30 predicted proteins | sample M1_20Mar14CPVII9_4_FD_165057 | JGI IMG/M metagenome (GOLD analysis project Ga0214481, IMG submission 165057) | Marine eukaryotic communities from Monterey Bay, California, United States - M1_20Mar14CPVII9sort6BwellG10 | ecosystem: Environmental > Aquatic > Marine > Unclassified | place: USA...
TTTCCAGGGGACATGATTCCAGTGAACGGCCGGTCTACACGTCAAAGCTGGCGGAAATTGATTTCAGCGGTGACATTCAAAATGGCCCCAACGGAAGAGGATTTGATTATTGGTTTGGAGATGATGTCCCCAATTGGCCACCCTATGCCTGGCGGGAAAATGACAAATTGCTGGGAACCATCTCTACTACGGCCGAAGAACTGCAACTAACGAAATACACGGGAGTCAACCCAGGCCCCGCCGTCGCGGATTGGCGTTTGGAATCTGTGTTACCAGAGTACGGGAAACGTTGTGCAGAATTTATTCATTCTCAAAAAGACACAGAGAAACCTTTTTTCCTCTACTTTTCAATGCCGTCACCCCATTCGCCAATTGCCCCCGACCAACCTTGGAAAGGAACCAGCGGTATCAGCGAATACGCTGATTTTCTGATGGAAACCGACGCTATCGTAGGGCAATTACTGAAAGCCCTCGACGATTCGCAACAAGCAGAAGACACGATTGTCATCTTTACAACTGACAATGGAACATCGCCTATCGCAAATTTTGAGTCACTTGCCAAGCAAGGAGTCCACCTCACCGAGAACTTTCGCGGCAACAAAGCAGACGCTTTCGAAGGTGGACATCGAGTCCCCTTGATCGTTCGCTGGCCGGGAACCACAAAGCCCAACTCACGAACTAATGAAGTCATTTCACTGGTTGACATTATGGCAACCTTGGCCGAAATCACTAACTACGAGCTTCCTGATGAGGCTGCCGAAGATAGCCTAAGCTTGCTTCCATTGTTGCAGGGGAAGCGATTAGATCAACCACTTCACCAAGCGATTGTCTGCCACTCAATTTCTGGACATTTTGCCGTTCGACAAGGCGGAGAGAATGGCCAATGGAAAACACTTTTTTGCCGTGGCTCCGGCGGTTGGAGTACACCGCGTGAAGCGGCAGCTGGCAAACAAAACCTTCCCGCAGTGCAACTATATGACATGAAAAATGATCCAAAGGAATCTGTCAATTTACATCTCCAGCACCCGAAGATCGTTCAGCAAATGACCGAAACTCTAAAGCGTTTCATTAAAAATGGGCGGAGCACCCCAGGCACCCCGCAACCCAATGACCAGAACTCCGTTCACTGGAATCATGTCCCCTGGAAAAAGTAATTCCCCCGACTGTCTATTTGGAGGGTTCCGCAGTCGCGAATCCTAATTCTTGCATCCATTCGATGCACAACTGTGGCCATGCGAAAGCAGCTTTGGTACCGACAGCCAAGCCAATTCCGTGCCGCCCCTGCTCAAAAACATGCAACGAAACGGGAACTTGGTGCTTCTTGCAAGCAAGATAATACTCGATGCTATTCTCAACTGGAACGGCTTTGTCCTGAGTTGTGTGCCACAAAAATGCAGGAGGTGTTTTTGCATCGACTTGCTGTTCATTGGAATAAAACTCAACCAATTCTTTCTCAGCTTTATCACCAATTAAATTTCGCTGAGAACCACGATGCGTATAGGACTTACCAAAGCCAATCACGGGGTAACAGAGAACCGAAAAATTTGGCCGACAGGGCATCGCATCTATCTCATCACCCACTAATTCACCGATACTCTCGTGGGTCGATACCGAAGACGCAAGGTGACCGCCCGCTGAAAAACCAAGCACTCCCACCTTTTCTGGATTAACTTTCCACGCCTTAGCATTTTTTCGAACCATCCGAATCGCTCGCTGCACATCCATCAAAGGGTAGGGATGCCCGTATCCTTTTCCACGATGACGGTAATCACAGATGAATGCTGAGATTCCCTTCTGATTGAGCCATTCTGCAACCTGATGCCCCTCGTGCCCCATCGCTAAACCGCCATATCCACCACCTGGGCAGATCACTACCGCTGTTCCCGAAGGATTTTCAGACGCGGGATACAGTATTAAGCGAGGCGTATCCTTTTCCTCTGTTCCTGCAGCACCGGGAACGTTGCTTGCCCACAACGAAACCACTTCCGGTTCCGCACTGAACGCGTCATCACCAAATGAACACAACAACAAAACCAGACAGCCTAAGATCCAAATTCGCATCGCACCTATTCCTTCGTTAAGTCTCCGTTGCCTCCAAGCTACCACTTCAAAGACTCCAGAACAATAAACATTTTTTGCATACCTTACCGATTATTGGCACGAGATCTTGCCCAGCCCAACAGGTAGTCATTCAAAAAATTGCAGCACTCAAATTATCGGATAAACTAAACCCATGCCAAATTAAACTTGGTTACATCTATTAACAGAGTCAGACTACCGCCCTGAGTGCAGGCCCCCGATTGCGAGTCCGAAACTTGAAGCCTTCCAACATCATATTACGCCCGATGGTTCGCGATGACTGGCCGGAAGTAGCCAGCTTGATCTACAAAGGGACCAACCACTGGTATCAATCGCATGGCATGAATGCCATTTTCACCGGAGCAGTTGAAGACACTGAACTTTTTTGCGAGGTTTACGAAGATCTCGATCCGGGATGCTGTATCTTGGCGGTTGAACAGTCGAGTCAACGGATCGCCGGTTCCTGTTTTTTCCATCCACGCGAAACTCATATTTCGCTTGGAATCATGAACGTCCACCCCGATGCAATGGGTCAAAAAATTGCCAGCCGACTGCTTGCTCACATTACAAGCATGGCAGATGACCAGCACAAACCGGTGCGTCTCGTTTCGAGCGCCCTTAACTTAGACTCATTTTCGCTTTACACCCGAGCTGGATTTACGCCGTGCACCGCCTATCAAGACATGATGCTGAACGTTCCCAAGGCTGGAATTGACCATGCACCGAGCGGTCTTAATCGTGTCAGAAATGCCACCCTGGCCGACGTCTCCAAGATGGTAGCGTTGGAAATGGAGCTCAATCAAATTGCTCGGGAAAAAGACTTCCGGTATTTTATAGAAAACAAATCCGGCATCTGGCATGTCTCAGTCTATGAAAACGACACGGGCGACCTTGATGGATTTCTTGTATCGGTTCAACACGCTGCAAGTAACATGCTTGGACCCGGTGTTACTCGAACCGACCAACAAGCGGTGGCACTCATTCATGCAGAACTTAATTACAATCGAGGTCGCTCTCCCGTTTTCTTAATTCCAGTCGCACACTCTGAATTGGTCAAGACAATGTACCAATGGGGAGCACGAAACTGCGAAATTCACTTCGCACAGGTTCGAGGCGACTGGGCAACATCCAACGGCGTGGTCATGCCCACCTTTATGCCAGAAACTGGATAACGTCCCCAAATTACGACTATAACTTACACTCAAGCAATGAAAGTAGGCAATTCGTGTCAGAGCAAGAGCTGAGCCCAGCCAATCCGAATCAGATCGCCATGGTATTAACCACCACTGATTCTCAATCTGTCGCTGAAGCAATTGCCAATGAACTGGTCTCAACAAAGCTGGCTGCCTGTGTCCAGATCGATGGGCCAATCAAAAGTGTTTATGTCTGGGAAGATAAACTGACTTCATCTGAAGAACTCCGTTTGTCAATTAAAACAACGCAAGCGAAGGTTGCAGCAATAATTGAGTTGATCAAAAAATTACACAACTACGATCTCCCGCAAATCATTTCCGTGCCTATCTCCGACGGGAATAATGACTACTTCGCATGGGTGGCGAACCATATCCAATGAAGCAGGATCGCTGAGCGAGCGCGAGCGGATGAGAGGATTTGAACCTCTCCCCTTGTGGGTACTAGAACCTGAATCACTGTGAACGGCACATAAGGTCGCATCGCCTAGTAGCGACTCACGCGATTCGCTGTTTTATTTGTTGCTATAACTTGTTAATCAACAAATGGCGGCGCTTGCCAGCGTGGGTCGTGACGGTTTCGTAGCCATGGGGTAGCCACGATCCCTCTAGTTCAGCTAGAACAAATAAGCAAGCAAGGAAGAAAAGCCAAGCCATAAGACGATCAGAGCTATTACAAAAAGCAGCACTTGAACACAAGCCTGAGACCATGTCTGATCCTTCGTAGTTTCTTTCGGATCTGATGACGACTCTGACTCTATCTTAGAGTCCTCGTAAGGATTTTTAGGTTCATCCACCATCACAATCCTAAAGGTTGAGAGTGAAGTTTTTCAATCAATTCAATCTACTTATATCTGTGAGCAAATTGATGGGGCGGTTCTTGCGAAGACAGAATCTTGAATTAACTCGGCGTTACTTGAAACAAGATGGTTTTTAGACAAATTCCTAATCACGACAATACCGTTGCACTTGCGTGCAAATCCTTCCAATGAAAAGGTTCCTAAAACGATATGTTTATTTGCCGTTTTTCAAAAAACACGTTGCTACTTCTTATGGTTATCTTTGGTGCGCATTCAACATCTTTCGCTTTTGATGACCGTATTATTTCGCTGGGGCCAGGGGATGACCTTCAACAGTCGGTCGACAACCTTGCACCCGGACAAACCATCCAACTCGCCCCCGGCCGATATTATCAATCCATTGTGATTCATAAAAAAGGGACTCCCGAAAAACCCATACGAATTTTAGGCGGGAAGGGTGTGGTGTTTTGTGGCTTAAACGAACTGAAATTGGAATGGAACGAAATCCGGCGGGGCGTCTTCCAGACAAAGGTAACCCAACCGGTGCGGCAACTCTTTGTGAATCAAGTGATGATGACACCAGCTCGCTGGCCCAACATGAGTTGGAACGAGCGCTGGGAAAATAGCAAATGGCCCAAAGCCGAAGCGGATTCCAACTATGGGACCCTCGTGGATTCCAACCTGGCGTCCTCGAATCTCGACTTTACGGGGTGCGTCGCCATTTTAAATATTGGTTCGTGGCAAACGTTTCGCCGTGTCATTACCAAACACCAAAAGGGAAGAGATCGGTTCAACTATAAAACCGATCCAAATAGTAGACTGGTCAAAGCAAGCCATCCCGCAGAGATTGATCGATACTGCATCTATGGTGAGGCGGCATTGGATGCACCAGAAGAATGGTTTTACGATGACAAGTCGCAGGCACTCACACTCTACCCACCCGAAGGACGCAATCCACGTCAATTGATGATTGAAAGCAAAGGTAATCCAACGGGAATACTCTGTCAGGATTGTGCCTATCTGACGATTTCCGGAATTCAATTTCGTGGGACAACGGTCCGAATGAAAAACATAAATCACTGCCAATTAGAGAATATACAAATTGAATTCGGATCAGCGATATCTAACCCATTTGGACCCAACACACCGCTTTCAGACGAACTAAAAAGTAGTTTTAATGCTCGAAAATGGTTTGGAGAGACAAGTGTTGATGTTTTGACAGAAGTCTTCGGCCACGACAATGTGATTCGAAATGTCGTTTGCAAATACAGCGAAGGCCCCGGTTTGACGGTGGGTGGTAAACGAAATTTAATTGAGAACTGTTTGTTTCAAGATATTGATTGGCACGGATTAGACTATGGATTCGGCATTGATCTTTTAGCCGCTGCTCCAGTAACAGTCCGTTATGTCACACTCGATCATAGTGGCGGCTCCGAAGGTCTGCGTCTGGCTAATCATGGGGCCTCCCTCGTTGAGTTCTGTCATTTACACCATTGCGGATTGCGCCAAAGTGATGGAGCCATCATCCAAACGTCTGGGGCAAGTTCATCCGGCACAGAGATCCGTTACAACTGGGTCCACGATCACGAAGCTTTCCACTGGGGAGGGAATGGAATCCGAGGAGATGATGGAGCGAGGCGGCTCCAAATCCACCACAATGTTGTTTGGAATTGTCGGGAAAAGGGAATCGTTACCAAAGGGGACGGCCACAATATTTATAACAACACCTGTTTTAACAACTCGAAAATCGACATCTTGGTTCCCCGAAATCGCCTGCCGCAGAAAACGAATGAGCTGGTCAAACAGAACATTAACACGAGGGTTTTCAACAACTTGTCCGGCGTCAGCGGCAGTTGGTATTGGGAAAATCCCAAGCTGCCTCCGTATGGTTTATCTGAAAACAATCGCGCCCTTGTTTTGAGCGAGCTTCGTGATATTCGTTCTTTTGACTTTCGTCCCACTAAACGAATGAATGGAACCGACGCAGGACAAGATAAACCCACTGCCAATTCATCAAACCGGCCAATCTCAATGGGTGCTTACGATTTCGATCAACCCAAACCTGCAGTCGGATATCAACGCCGCAACTAAACCGCATTTACATCTCACTGGATCGACCCTACATGGATTACATTCGGACTCAGGGAACGCGCGGTCACCACTCACGTATGCAGGTGTCTTTTATTGTATGATCCGACCAAACGAGGAAAAAATGCGCTGTGGGAATCCCGATTGCGTCTAAATAACCGCAAGCGCCGTGCCATTGGGAAGGACTCGACGAAAACAAATCCCCCCCAAACCCCTAATGATTGTTACAACATTTCGATGCTGGAATGAATGTAAGAAATGGTAAAAACAACACATCATTGAAAGTTAGAAGCCAAATTTGCTTAAAAAAAATCAAAAAGAGAAAGCGATGTGAGATGGCAGCCTTCCACATCCCGAGGTTACTTTTCTCGCAGCGAGCCTCAAGAAACGAAGTTTTCCTAAAAACATCCAACCTTTAAGAACTAAGTTCTCTTCACCAACCCTTGAATAATTACTCGCGTTAATTAGCCTAAAACCCATTAGCCATCGAATTGATTTTTCGTTAATTATAGGAATCCCCCAAAATGAGTGCCGGCCGGAATCACCTGAAGCTACTGTTCGCATTGGGAATCACGGTCCTGACTTTTTATGGACAACAAGGCGAATGCCCGGCAGATATTGTAAATATCACCGATGGGACAAGCACCTTTCTTTGGAACACTGATACGGGCGAAAGTGCAATTTCTTCGGTGCATGGAAATTACTCCACCGCATTCGTACCAATGATTCGATACCAAAACCTGGCCGATGGATTGCAAACACGAACCGCGGCCGCTTTCGAAGGTTCTGGTTCTATAAAAGCCGTCGTATCAAACTCCGTTCAGAACATTGGAAGTGTCGGTTTAGTTACGATTGATTACGGGACTATAGACGGGAACAATCCGATAGTAAACGATTTACAATTAACGATTGCGTTGGTAATTGGGACGAATGATTTTGGTGGCACCTTAACTTACGCAATGGAACTCGAAAACGTTGGCAGCACGGATTTGACTGCGGTCGAAATGTTTCAGTATTACGACTGGGACGTGGGTGGGGCATCCAACAACACTGGTGGTCGCTGGAATACTTCTGAATTTCAAGGAATGATTCAACAAGGGGCATCCGACGAAACGGTCTTTCATGGAACGAACAGTTTTGAAAACTGGGAGATAGCTGAGTACGATTCAATTGAACCCAAATTACTTGCCAACGGAGACCTAACCAACAGCGGCACCACCTTTGGACCAGGTGATATGACCGCGGCATTTGGTTGGGATATTGGCACGATGAGTGCTGGGCAAACGAAAAATGTTGGACTGTTTATAGAGGGGATCGCTGCCATCCCTGAACCCAGCCACACAATCCTACTTGGCTTCGGACTACTGACGGGTATTGGCTACCGCAGGCGATCGACGAGTGCCTGAAAACTCGGTGGCTATCAGGTGTACCTTGACTAAAAATCTGGTTAACAAATGCCAACTGAAACAGCTGCAACGTAGCGTTAATCTTCCCCAAAAGCTCGAGCGATCACTTTGCTGATTTCACTGCATTCCCAAGTGATTCAGCAATTCGCTCGTAAGATTCGTTTGCTTGTACACACCTTTTTTGTCAAAGGTATCATTGTTAATCCGCGTATTTGTCACAAAACGATAATGTCATTGAATTTGGAAAAAGTTTGGTTCTCTGGCTCTTGAAAACGCTCACCTCGTAAATCATCCTGTTTTTGTTAGCAATCTGGGTCGAACCAACTCGCACAACGATCCATATACTAGTTAAGAGACAGCTTAACCACTCGCACAGGATGAACTCCCAGATGAATCGATACTCGCTCATTGCCATATTTTTTACCGCGATTTTATTTGCGTCTTCGCAAGCCCATGGTAACAGTGACTGGTTTCGTCATTCAGCAATTTCTCCCGATGGAAAAACCATCGCTTTTAGCTACCAAGGGGACATTTATTCGGTTCCCACCGAAGGTGGAGATGCGCGACCATTAACCATTCACGATGCCTGGGAAGGGCATCCCGTGTGGTCCCACGACGGGCAACATATAGCGTTCGCCAGTGATCGGCACGGCAACCTCGATATCTTTGTGATGCCGGCTACCGGCGGTAAGGCGCGGCGTTTGACTTTTCATAGCGCTCACGATGTACCAACTGATTTCACACCAACGCACGACGGCGTATTATTCTCGTCCGGCCGAATAGACAGTGCCGAGGCGAGCCTGTTTCCAACAAGCCGATTAGCTGAGCTTTACCAGGTACCCACGGAGGGTGGCACACCGCGAATGGTATCAACCATTGCCGGTTCCGAAGCTCGCTACAGTGATGATGGAAACCAAATTCTGTATCGCGATGAAAAATCTTACGAGATACCATTCCGGAAACATGACACCTCCGCATTCGCACGCGACATTTGGAAACACGACCTGAAATCGGGAAAGCATTCTCAATTAACCCAATTCAAAGGTGGCGATCACAATCCCGTCTGGGCAAGCGATGGAAGCATCTATTACCTTTCAGAAGATGGCAACAACAATTTCAATGTTTGGAAGATGGACGCTAACGGCAAAAAGAAACAACAAATTTCACAATTCGACACACATCCGGTTCGCCACCTCACCATCTCCAAGGATGGAACGCTCGCCTTCACACAGCATGGGCAACTCTATACCCAAACGCCCAGTCAAGCGGCGAAAGAAATGGACGTCCGCTTCCGCACCGACACACACGCCAACGACTATGTCACCACACCAGTCAGCAGCGCAATTAAAGGATTTGCCGTTTCGCCAAACGGAAAAGAAATTGCCTTTGTAGCCCGTGGAGAAGTTTTCGTCACCAGTCGAGATTTCACCACCACTCTTCGGGTCACCAACACACCCGAACAGGAACGAAGTGTATCATTCCATCCCGATGGAAGAACGCTGTTATACGCCGGCGAACGGGGCGGCAAATGGAATCTGTACGAGTCCACCATTGCCGACACTAAAGAAAAATACTTCTTTACCGCAACCAAAGTCGAGGAAAAAGAGATTCACTCAGCTGATCGCGAAAGTTTTCAACCTTCTTATTCTCCCGATGGAAAACAAATAGCCTACCTTTCCGGCCGCGATGAGATTCAGGTATTAAATCGTGACAGTGGCGAAACTCATGTCGCTCTGGGCCGCGAACACAACTACTCATATTCAGACGGCGACATTGCCTTCGCCTGGTCGCCTGACAGTAAGTGGTTGATTGCTGATTACGCACCGCGTGACCGTTTGTTTATCACAAACATCGGTATCGTACCTGCTGACGGCTCTGCACAACCGGTCGACATCAGCCATTCAGGTTATTTGGACAGCGTTCCGAGTTGGGGACGGTCTGGCGACGTTGTTTATTGGGCGAGCAGTCGATATGGACAACGTGATCACGGAAGCTGGGGACGTGAGCTCGACATCATGGCAACGTTTCTCACGCAAGACGCCTACGACAAATTTACGCTCAGCAAAGAAGAGTACGAATTAGCAAAAGAGCTTCGGGAAGCGAACGAAAAAAAGGAGGAAGGATCAGCCGACAAAAAATCCAACGCAGTCAAAAAGGTCGAGATCGACTGGAAAGACCTCGACGACCGAACCGTTCGTCTAACACGCAACTCAGCAGATATCACCTCAGCCATGCTGAATGAAGACAACTCCAAGTTGTATTTCATGATACGCCACGCAGGTGGCAATGAGTTATGGGAACGCAATCTGCGAGAGGGGCAAGATAAATTGCTTAAAAAAATGGGTGGCGGCAACGCGTCATTCATCCTCTCAAAAGATGGAAAAACACTCTTTTTCCAATCAGGCAGCAGCTTGAGCTACGCTGACGTAAACAGCCCGGAAAAAGGCAAGCCAATTTCGCTCGAGGCTGTCATGGAGCTGAAACCGGCAGCAGAGAGAGACTATATGTTCGAACACTCATGGCGGCAGATCCATGATAAGTTTTACAACCCAACGTTTCACGGTATCGACTGGCAAGCAATGAAAAAGGCTTATCAATCGAAACTTCCTTCGATCAGTAACAACCGGGACTTTGCCAATCTTCTCGCGGAGATGACTGGAGAATTAAACGCATCGCACATCGGCGTAACCTACCGACCGTCTCCAGCTAAAAACGGCGACCGGACTGCTGCCTTGGGTGTATTGTTCGACCTTACCGACACGACGGGGCCATTGGAAATTGTCGAGATTCTTGACAAAAGCCCTCTCAAGCAGGCCAAGAGTTCTATCAAACCTGGTATGAAATTGACGGCTGTCGATGGGGTAGTGCTCGATGGAAAAACAAATCTGGCTCAACTATTGAATCACAAGACGGGCAAACGCGTACGACTTAGTATCGAGCGTCCTGATGGCACAAAGTTTGACGAAGTCACAAAACCGATTTCAACTGGAGCCGAAGGGCAACTGCTCTATGAAAGATGGGTAAAAAACCGACGTGACCTAGTGGACAAACTCTCCAATGGTCGACTCGGCTATGTTCATATTCGTGGAATGAATGACGCCAGCTATCGCGTTGCCTATTCGGAAATACTTGGGCAACACTTCGACAAGGACGCCATCATTGTCGACACTCGCTGGAACGGCGGAGGCTGGCTACACAACGATTTGGCGAAACTGCTCAGCGGCAAAGAATACGTCACCATGCACGTCCGCGGCCGCGAATATCGAGGCGACTCCCTTGATCAGTGGAACAAACCATCGATCGTGGTGATGGGAGAGGGTAACTACAGCGATGCCAATGGTTTCCCGTTTGCCTACCGGGCGTTAAAGATCGGTGAACTGGTCGGGATGCCAGTCCCGGGGACGATGACCGCAGTCTGGTGGGAAACGTCTCTATCCGGCGACATGCGAGTCGGCGTTCCTCAGGTCGGCATGAAAAACAAACAAGGAGAGTTTCTAGAGAACAAACAAATGGAACCCGATCACAAAGTCATGAACGATCCAGAATCAGTATCTAAAGGCGAAGACAAGCAAATTGCGCGAGCCGTTGAGGTGATGCTCAAACAGCTAGACTCGAAGAAGAAAAGAAAGACCTCCGCTGCAAAGTAAAACCTCATCCGAGATTTCATTGAACTGGGTTGCCCCTCTCGCGTTGGAAACAGAACAAAATTTTCACAACAATGTCAAAACTCATACTGGGTTTTTTGCTTCTTGTCTGCATTTTTGACGCGGCTGAATTAACCTCCGCTCAGGAATACAACGAACTTGGCATCACGGCAAGTCAACCAACTAGCGGGCACTACGTCGCCTATCAGGATGTTTACTTAATTCCCTACTCATTCCTGATTCCAGGAACAAAGAGCTCCCTTGAAATGGTTCCTGTTCCTGCCGGGAAGTTTCATCTCTCGCTCCAAACACAAACGGGAGAACACAAATCGGTTGAGGTTAATATAGCGCCGTTTTGGATTGCTAAAACTGAAACAACCTGGGGGCAATACAAACCTTTTTTAGACTTAGGCCCTCTCTTCCGCCAGTTCGAGAAATTGAAAATCCGGCAAATCAATCCCCACAATGAAATTGACGGAATCACCGCTCCAAGTTTGATTTACGATGAAAATTACCGCATGCACCACTACGGGGGAACACCAAGTCACCCCGTCGGAACAGTTTCACAATTTGGGGCCAAAGCTTACACCAAATTCCTGACCAAATTGACATCTACTCCCTATCGCTTACCGAGCGCTGCTGAGTGGCAGTACGCTGCGAATGCTAATCGAAAGACAACAGCGACAACGGCAGGAGCTTTCAACAAAATCGCCTGGACCCGTGAAAACTCCAAAACTCGTCAAAAAGTAGCGACTAAACTTCCCAATCCGTGGGGAATTTATGACATGCAGGGAAACGTTTCCGAATGGGTACTCGATGGACATGGATTCGTCCCATCAACTTTGGTCAACGATGGCGTTTACGAATCGCTAACTGCCGTTGCTTGGCCAACAGAGCACAGAAAACGTGTAGCCCTGGGAGGCTCATTCCTTGATTTACCCCAAGACTGCCAAGTCCACTCCCGTAAAATATCGGGGGCGAGCCTTTACGAAGAAGAGCCCATGTTACCCCACAGTCCTCACTGGACGACATCTAAAGCAGGGCAGGGCATCGGATTTCGGATCGTTCGGCCCGTTGGTCGAAACGTTCCACCTGAGTTGGCAAACCGATACTGGGAGTCAGATCATCCGAAAATCACCGAGGCTCTCCAGGTTAAACGAAAATCAGGTTACGCAACTCGAGGACTCGTGACTCCCGAGTTGCCAAACGCAGCCAAGAACCTTATTCAGTCCAAAAAACTACCCTGATGAAACTCTAACTGCCTACTTATTTTTTACCTGAGCATTCATCCACTGATACAACTCAGGCGTTGCGTAGGCGGCCGACCAACAGTTATGGCCAACGTTCTCCATGGTGGTGAACCTGACTTTGGTCCCCCCCGCTTTAGTAATCGCATCGACCATCTTCACTGACTTTTCAAACGGCACAGGCTTATCCTGATCGCCATGGAAAACCCAAATTGGAACGTCAACTAAATTGGCGGCCTTCGCTGGATCGCCGCCGCCACAAATTGGGGCGACAGCCGCAAAACGACCGGGAGAATTCGTCGCCATCGTCCAAGTTCCATATCCCCCCATGCTTAGGCCGGTCAAAAAGATACTTTCTTGATTGACTCGATATTGTTTGGTAATCGCATCCAACAACTCAGTCAATCGCTTTTGCTGCGTCTCGGAAGACCAGCGATCCGATCTTGGGCACTGTGGCGATACGACGATATAAGGCAAGTCATCGCCGCGGGCTGCGAATTTGGGTGGCCCCCATTTGGCAACCAAGCTTAGCGGCCCATTACTCTCTCCACGACCATGCAGAAAATAGAGCAGGGCGAACTCCTGCTCGCTATCGGCAGAGTAGTTTTCAGGCAAATAAATCAAATATGGCACTTTCGCCCCATCACTCGATTCAAACACAGCCTCGACTTGCTGACCTGGTTTGTCTACCGAACTCTGGGCAAAAGCAGCACTTCCGGCAATCACGAAAGTCACGAGAATGGTAAAACTAAAACGTCTGATTAATTTCATTATTTATCCGATGGGTAGATGTTTCTAATCGATATTATTCTGAGCAAAGAATTAACCAGTCCAATTGCGACGTTTTCTAATAACGAGGAATTTCCGGATCAACCGAAAGGCTCCAGGCATCAATCCCGCCTGTCATGTTTTGCACTTGCTGAAATCCCTGCCCAATTAACCATTGACCAACATTGTGACTGCGGCCACCGTGATGACAATGAACCACAATTCGTTTCTCACGATAGGGCTCTAGCTCACCAACCCGCTGGGGAGTTTCGTTCATGGGGATCAACAATGAGCCATCAATTCGACAATGGTCAAACTCTTGCTGTTCTCGGCAGTCCAGCAATAGAAAATCCGCTTTGCTGGTCAACAATTCCTTGACGCTCTCGACGTCAATTTCAAAAGGCAATTCGTTTTGTTCAGTTGGTGATGACATTAAAACTTATGTATTTCAAACAAATTATGATAACTTAAACGCAAGGCCTCCATTATTCTAAATCAACCGATACTGACAAGACGCTATGACCCCGAAACACCGAATCAACGGCTCACGTGCTTTTGGCGTTGCGCTTACCCGCAAGACAACTTCGTTCTTATCCTTGACTCTGGTGTACATTCTAACTTTTCTTGCCGTCGACACCGCGAAATCACAGGAGAAGATAGATTTTTCACACGACATTCTTCCACTCCTGAAAATGAAATGCGCAGCCTGTCATTCCAATGGCGTCTACAAAGGTGGACTGTCGCTTGAAACACGTGAGCAACTCATCAAATCCGGCAATATCTCTCTTGGGAACCACCTCAAAAGCGAAGTTTTTTCCAGAGTAACTTCTGATGACCCTGAAGAAATCATGCCCCCCGAAGGTGCGCCATTGACCACTGCGGAAATTCAAAAAGTGGCTACCTGGATCGACGCCGGACTACCTTGGCCTGCTGAGATCACCCTCAAAAAACAGCATTTCAAAAGACCACTCGCCCTTCGCACGACAAACCTGCCCACAGAAATAGGTCCGAAAGACAACCCGATCGATTATTTCATCGACCAGTATTTTCAAACCAACAACATCCAATCACCTGAGCTTCTTTCAGATCGATCATTTCTACGCCGCGCAAAACTCGACCTTTTAGGCTTACTTCCAACTCCCATTGAAGTTGCCACTTACAAAGACGACAAACGCAAAAATAAAAATCTGAAATTAATCGATTCGCTACTTTCACAAAATCGAAGTTACGCGGATCACTGGATGTCATTCTGGAATGACTTGCTTCGAAATGACTATGCGGGCACGGGATATATTGACGGAGGCAGAAAACAAATCACGCAATGGTTGCACCAATCTCTCCTCGAAAACAAACCGTACGACCAATTTGTCCGCGAGCTAATCAATCCAACAGCGGATTCAGCTGGATTCATCAAAGGAATCAAGTGGAGAGGAAGGGTTAATGCAAGTCAGATTGAACCTCTCCAATTTTCTCAGAACATTTCGCAAGTGTTTCTTGGTATCAACATGAAGTGCGCATCATGTCACGACAGTTTTATCGACGATTGGCGGCTCGAAGACGCATATGGCCTAGCTGCCATCACCGCTCAACAACCGCTCAAAATCCATCGGTGCGACATCCCAATTGGGCAAACCGCAACGAGTAAGTTCGTTTTCCCGGAACTAGGTGATATCGACCACTCTCTTCCACGTGAGCAACGACTGGAACAACTCTCCAAATTGATGACAACTCATGGAAATGGAAGGTTTGCGAGAACGATTGTTAACCGTTTATGGCACCGCATGACGGGCAGAGGACTGGTGCATCCTGTCGATGTCATGGCAAACGAGGCTTGGTCTGAGCCTCTGCTCGATTTCCTGGCAGCTGACCTTATTGAAAACGACTACAACCTAAAACACACACTACAACTGATTGCGTCTTCAAAAATTTACCAGTCACAGTCGAGATCACCTGAATCGACCGATGCTAAAAGATACCGATTTCTTGGTGTCTCCACGAAAAGGATGACAGCAGAACAATTCGTCGATGCCGTTTGGAATTTATCTGGCTCCGCCCCTAACAAAATCGACGCGAAACTTATTCCCCCTGGCCAGAAAAAAACAGGAGCCAAATGGATTTGGAGCAACACCCCCGCCTTGTCATCACCGGCCCAAGAGATCGTTTATTTTCGAAAATCATTCTCACTCGAAACTCTCCCTTCAGAAGCTTATTGTATCGCGACGTGCGATAATGAATTCACCCTTTGGGTAAATAGCAAACGCGTTTCTGAAGGAAAAAACTGGACCCAACCCGTCACTGCTAATCTCCATGACCACCTGAAGCCAGGTAGAAACTCAATCATTATTAAAGCGGTCAACCAAGGCAACGCCCCCAATCCTGCTGGATTGATAGCGGAGATCTTATTTCGAAACAGCTCAACCGAAAACTGGCAAGTCATTAATTCCAATGCAGATTGGGAATTCACCAACCAAACAATCACAGCCAATGGGTTAAATCAATCGGGAGAACCAGCGGATTGGGCAGCCGCGAATGTAATCCCCCAAGGCTGGAAGACCTATGCTGCCGTGCGTTCCAGCATCGGTTCAGCCAAAGCGCTCGTGGAACAATCGCCGAATTCGATGGCCACGACTCGCGCGTCTTTAGTTGCCTCCAATCTTCTCATGCGTTCTTTGGGGCGCCCTAATCGAGAGCAAGTGGTTACCACTCGCCCAGATTCGCTTTCGACATTACAGGCATTGGACCTTAGCAATGGCAGGATCCTCGCGAACTGGCTAAACATGGGCGCGAAAAAATGGATCGAGCTTCAAAAGAAAAACGCTTGGTCAGACCAACAATTAATTAACGAAATCTACAGCGAAGCGCTTTGCCGACTCCCCAACGCTCAAGAACTAGAACTCCTAAAATTCACTATTCAAGATAACAAAAGCGAAGCCATTGAAGACGTCCTCTGGTTAGTTGTGATGTTACCCGAATTTCAGTTGATCCACTAAATGCCAAACAACTAAATGCCAAACTAAGCTATTCCGATTCACTCATTGCCAGAATTCAAAATGTCCAGCTCAAACGAAACTCGCAGAGAATTTCTTAAAAAAACAAGTGCCGGAACCATGGCAGCCCTCGCATGTGGAGCGCCCCGGTTGGCATCTGCCAAGGTTAACGCCCCTGCAGCCACAGCAGACACTTGCATTTTGCTATGGATGGGTGGTGGCATGGCAGCCCCCGACACTTTTGACCCCAAACATTACGAGCCCTTTAAAAAAGGACTCGCTGCCAAAGACATCATTTCCACCTTTCCAGAAATCGATTCGGTTGTCGACGAAATCAAGTTGACTCAAGGATTAGAAAATATCGCTCAGGTTCTTGATCGTGGCACCTTGATTCGCTCTCACATCCAAGCTGACCTCGGTAACATTCTGCATTCTCGTCATCAATACCATTGGCATACGGGATACATCCCACCTCAAACCGTTGCGGCCCCGCACATAGGCGCATGGATGGCGAAACTTCTCGGGCCTCGCAATCCTGCCATCCCAGCTTTCATCGATATCGGCCAGCGTCTCGAAGGAGTTGGTGAAAAGGAAGAATTAAAAGCATTTCACACGGCAGGATTTTTAGGAAGCGAATTTGGCCCGTTCGTGCTCCCGTATCCTGATCAAGCAATCGAGTCCGTACGCCCTCCCAAAGGCATGACACCCGCAAGGTTTCAAACTCGATTTAAAAAGTATCGTGAGCTCGTGAATCAAACACATCAAGATCGCGTCTCGGATTATCAAAAAGAATCGATGATGAGGTCAATGGAAAATGCCTACCGCCTGTTAAGCTCACCCGATCGAGCCGCATTCGATCTAACACGTGAGCCAAAAGAGTCTTATGACATCTACAACACATCGCGATTTGGGCAAGGATGTTTACTGGCTCGCCGACTCACGGAAGCTGGAGCAAGATTTATCGAAGTCACAACCGAATATGTGCCCTTTGTCTCGTGGGACACTCACGAGAATGGCCATACGACGGTCGCCAAGATGAAAAAGGATATCGATCGTCCTATCTCGCAGTTGATTCTCGATCTCGAGGAACGTGGGCTGCTCGACCGAACCTTGGTTGTCCTCGCGAGCGAGTTTAGCCGTGACATGATGATTGAAGGCGTGCCGGGGAGTACCGCACGCGACCAGTCCCGAGCCAAAGCAGATATCCTGTCCGAAATGAAACAATATGGGCTCCACCGACACTTTACCGGCGGAAGCAGTGTCTTGATGTTCGGCGGTGGAATTGGCAAAGGAAAACTTTACGGAAAAACCGCCGACCAACGGCCTTGCCTAGCCATTGAAAACCCCGTCAGCATTAGTGACCTGCACGCCACGATTTTTCAAGCGATGGGAATCGCCCCCGACACGGCTCTCGACGTCGAACAGCGCCCGTTCTACGTCACAGAAGACGGGAAGGGCCAACCTGTTCAAGATCTATTTGCCTGATCAATCCGTTTGGGTCTGGTGAACATTCGCGGTAAAAACGATATATTGAAGAGTCTGGTTACGTGCAGCCAGCCGGCAGTCTGATGTAACACCCCCTTTCACTCGCGTTTTCTATCCGATGACACCACGGGCATTTTCAGTCGAAGTCGTTGAAAAACTCCAAAACGCAGGCTTCGAAGCGTTTTGGGCGGGGGGATGCGTACGCGATCAAATTCTTGGGATCGAGCCACAAGATTACGACGTTGCGACCAATGCCACACCAGATCAGATTCGCGCAACTTTTGGAAAAAATAGAACGTTGGCCATCGGTGCCGCCTTCGGAGTAATTACCGTGCTCGGCCCCAAGTCCGCCGGGCAGGTCGAAGTCGCAACCTTCAGAAAAGATGGTGGCTATTCCGATGGCCGTCGCCCCGACAGCGTTGAATTTACGGATGCAAAAGAAGATGCGTTGCGCCGTGATTTCACAATCAATGGCATGTTTTTTGATCCGACTACCGGCGATCTAATCGATTACGTTAACGGGAAAGAGGATCTTGGCAAGCGGTTAATACGCGCGATCGGAACCCCTGAAGATCGCATCCAAGAAGACAAATTGCGGATGCTTCGCGCGGTCAGATTTGCAGCGACTTATGAATTTGCAATCGAACGGGAAACGATGCACGCAATTCAAGGTGCAGCCACAGAACTCACTGTCGTCAGTGGCGAACGAATCGGAACCGAAATGCGTCGAATGCTCTCCCACCTGAATCGAGCGACCGCGGTTTCATTGTTGCGAGAAACTAAATTGATTGAAAAAGTTATCCCAAATGCTGCCACGCTGTTTCCGAACCAAACAACCTGGGATGAACTTCTTTCGCAATTGCGCCGACTCGTAGGTGATTTTGAAGCCGCGCTTGCCGTACTGATGGAGCCAATTTTCGCTGATTCAACTTTTAATTCAGTATCCGACGGTTGGAAACTTTCTAATCATGAAATCAAAACGGTTCGCTGGACTCACCAGAATTGGAAAAAATTAGCGAACGCCGATCAACACCCCTGGTCTGTCATCCAACCGCTGCTGATCCAAAGTCAAGCACTGTCAGCCCTCGCGATGGCCGCCTGCCAAACTGAGACGACAAGCACTGGGATTCAATTTTGCCGCGAACGCCTTGCCTGGGAACCTGAAAGACTGAACCCACTGCCACTGCTTGATGGAGGTGCTTTAATCAAACTTGGAATTACGCCCGGCCCCAAGTTCAGCCTGATCCTCTCAGATGTCCGCTCCGCACAGCTTGACGGGGAAATTTCAACGACGGAGCAAGCAATAAAAAGGGCACAACAATCAGTTGGCTAATTGATTTCCAGCAATGGCCTTCAAGGTAATCGGGCGTATAATGAATCCTGAGTAGCAGATTTTTTGCCAACCATTAATCGGAGTTACGTTTGAAGCTTACCGTATCCTGTCCTGATTGCGGCAAAGTATTTCGCAACCTAAAACCCGAGTTAGCGGGTAAAAAGGCGCGATGTAGTTGTGGCAAACTAGTGAGACTGGGAGCAAAAAAATCCTCTGCATCAGAAGCACCCGCGGCGGTCTCAAACGAATCTAGCGATGCTGTCCCAAATGCCGATCTGGGATTACCAACCGTCGCGCCTGAACGCTCTCTCGCAAGTGAGAAAAAGACAAAAAGAAAAAAACGACGGGGCAGGGCGGTTGAGATTCCAATTACGGTTTCGGTGTCTGCTCCTGGAACCAAAAAACCGCTCTTCAAAGACACTTACGGCGACTTGGATGACATTTTGGCCGGTGCCGGTGACTCCGCCCCACTGAAAATACCTCGACCGCAAGAAACATCACCCGTCGCCACGACGACAGCAACCTCTCCAGATTCTGCGCCCGAGACACCATCCCAAATCGGTGTGATTGCAGGCCTGCTTTCAGCCACACTCGCGATTTGGTTTGGAACACTAATCGCAGCATCAAAGTTTGCCCTGATTGACTGGCCTTTAATTAGCGGACTTTCAAATTCACTCCAGAATTTATTTAACGTCAGTTTCGGAGAAGCCGAAGTCACCACGATTTTTAATGCAGTGTTTCTACTGCTCGGCTGGACACTCTGGCTGGCAGCATTAGCGTTAGTCATTTTTGGTGTCGGACAATTCCTAAACACGTTTGTTCAACTGCTAATTCAGCGGCCGTTGATTAAGAGAATTGACGGACTGACTGGAATTTGCGCGCTTACGATCTTATTACTGATGGTTACTCTCATTTTCACACAGATCGCTTTTTCAAATGGCGAGTATCAACGGCTCGAAGGTTTCAATATCCCCTTTGCAACGGCAGAGGAAAAACTCGCGAATGTAGTTGAATTACAAGCGGCCGAAGGAGACCGAAGCGATTCCTTTACCAATGGATTGCTTTTCGGAGTAGCGTTTCCGTTTGCAATTTTCGGTTTTACGATGCTGCGATTATTTACCAAAGCTCCAGTCGCCAATCCAGAATGAGCAGAGATCCAAACCCTTTGGGCTTTGGCTGCTCCCAATCTCTTCAGTATTTCCCTTTTGGATTGGAAGTGCAATTAATGGCGACCAGAAAGGTCACTCTGAAATCATAGAACGCCTCTCGGCCCGGGAGCTCGGATAATTTTGGCGAGTTCACCATAGTCGAGCCAAGCTAACTGACACCGATTACAGGTGTTCAAAACAAGGTTTCCAGGGCCATAGTAGGGGTGTGAATCCATCATCTCCCGGCAAGCAGGACAAGCGTCGTAGATTTCCAACTCCCGGGGATCGAGCGGTTGCGGGCGGTCGTCTGGCCCTTGATAAGCAGACCGCATTTGCGAGATGACTTGCCCAAGAGATTGTGACGTGGTTACGAAACCTCGGCAGTTATTACAAAAACAGACCTGAACCGAATCTGTAATGGAGCCAACTTCCAAAGAAACCTCGCACTTAGGACATTGAAAACTGGTAATCTCTCCCCCCGGAGTGATTGGAACCTGCCCTTCGCCCAGTGCCGCAGGAAATTTATAAAGATCGCAACTGCGACACCAGTGGTGCGATTGTCCATAAACTTCTTCCAACACACCATCACACGACAAGCAATTCATCACGACCTCAAGACAGGGAGAAAACAGCCTCACCGATTCTTAAGGTTACGTTAGGTTTTTTTACTGTAATAAATTTTGTCGCACAAACGGCCGAGTTTTTTAAAATTGCAACCATTATGTATCGCCTGAATCAATTACGAATACCAAGCATCATTCCTCGAATCCATGGAATTCCTTGATTACATCCCACGTTTCTTGCGGGCTATTGGTGTACTGAAAAAGATCCAGATGACTATCTTCAATTACTCCTTCGTCAGCTAGAAATTGAAAATCAATAATCCCGTCCCAGTACTCTTTGCTGTAGAGAATAATTGGAATGTCTTGCATTCGCCCGGTCTGCCGCAAGGTTAAGGTGGTAAACAATTCATCGAGCGTGCCAAATCCACCTGGGAAACAAACCAATGCCTTGGCTCTCAAGAGGAAGTGCATTTTTCGAATAGCAAAGTAATTAAATTGAAAACACATTCCCGGCGTAATGTACGAGTTTGGTGTTTGTTCGAAGGGAAGCGTGATGTTTAAAGCCATCGACTGCCCGCCGGCTTCAAACGCACCTCGGTTAGCCGCTTCCATAATTCCGGGGCCGCCGCCTGTTTTGATAATAAACTCACCATCGTGAAATTGCTTATTATGGTTTGTTACTAATTTTGCGAACTCACGACACTCCTCGTAATACTTCGATTTATAAAGTACACGTTCGGCTCGGATCATCATTCGTTTTGCATTGGGATCATCTGGCGACTTTTCGATCGCTGCTGTTGCCTCAGCCATCATCGCCTCACCCTCTTCACGAGGGGCAACTTGGGTCCCGCCAAAAACAACAACCGTCGATTTAATACCCAGACTATCCAGGCACATCTCTGGCTTAAGAAGCTCCATTTCTAATCGCAGCGGCCGTAAATCCTCTCCGCGTATAAAGTCTTGGTCCATGTAGGCCAGACGATAACTTGGATGATCCATGATTTCCTGAATTCGCTTATCACTTGCTTCTTTATCGCTCACGTTGTTCCTTCCGGAATCCTGAATTTGACCACATTAAAAACGTCTCTGCATTGTGTGTATTCCCCATGTCTCTGGCAATGCCAGTGCGAACGGGCTTTCTCCACATTCTGGCAACGGACTACATCTTTCAGGGCAATCTCTCCCAATTCTGCCGGCTCAAGTCCCCAAAATAAACACACCAAAATCTCTTTGGTTAAAGAAAGTTTTAGAGGTATTTTGCCAGCGGGCCGCCCCTCGTAGCCATCGCGTCGACTCGTTTACTAATCTCAGGATTTTCAATCAGGGGAGGCGCGTGATGTGATTTAACTCTTGCGTCAATTACGAGGCTGCCGCCGCAACCCCAGTGCTTGTCTTGAATGGACGCATCAATTCCATCAATATCAACCGCTGGGTTACTACGGGTAAAAACCGTCCAGAGAAAGTTATTGAGAGACCTAGCGGTAAATTCACTGTCATCCACCAAAAGCACTAATGGGAATCGGCTAATAGGAGAATCAGCAGAGAAAGCGTCGCAGAATGAGCGACGAATCATATCATCTCGGTCGCCACTCGAACTCTTCGGAGCAGAAATCGCGAGTACACCGGGGATACAAACCTGCGGATCCCCAAAACCATCAGGTAAGCTCAGACTGCTTGGGATCTCTTTTGGTAGCTCGCGGACCCGAGGGCCAACTGCCGCAATGACTACTTTGGAACCCTGATTCAAACCAGAGCCCGAATAATCTAGCGTGTCGATGGTTGTCTTTGTTTGAAAGTGCAGATCCCGTTTCCAATCGACTCGCTCCAGCATTCGCAAAAAGAAAGTTTCTATATCATCAATATCGAGTTTAGGATCGCAAGCTTCGTCAATGATCCAAAGAAATTTTGCCAATGACATTTGGCCTTGCCCAAGAACGGCGTTCGCCTGGGTCAATAACTCCTGTGGGCGATCCGTCGGGCGGTAAGGTACGTAACGCTCACTGCCGATCGCCAACAATAACGGATGAACACCTGATGCATCCACCGCGTTGACAGCCTTAATCCCCGGGAGCACCGTGGGGATAACGGGTCCGGTCAATTCGTGGATTAGTTCTCCAAACACGGTATCTTCTTGAGGGGGGCGACCGACTACTGTAAACGGCCAAATCGCGCCTTTACGATGGTAAACCGATTTCACGTTTAATACGGGAAAATTATGCGTCAGACTGTAGTAGCCAAGATGGTCCCCGAACGGACCTTCAGGCAATTGCCGCTGGGGGTCAATCGTTCCAGAGATACAGAAATCAGCCTGGGCATAAATCGCAGCTGCATTCGTTTGCTTGACCATCTGAATTCGATGTCCTGCCAACGCCCCGGCAAAAGTCAATTCAGACATCCCCTCGGGAAGCGGCATCACCGCAGCGACCGTCATCGCTGGATTCCCACCGACAAAAACATTTACATGAAAGGGCTTCCCAGCATCCATTGCTGCTTTGTGCTGCACTCCGATCCCCCGATGAATCTGATAATGCATCCCAACCTCTCGATTGACTGCAAATTGATTACCGGAAATTTGCACGCGGTACATTCCCAAATTTGATTTCATCAACCCGGGCGACCGAACATCTTCGCTGTAAACTTGAGGCAAGGTAACGAACGCCCCACCGTCATCAGGCCATGACTTTAATTGCGGCAATGAAGATAAACTGGTCCGGTGCTTCATCACTGGGCCAGTCCTGACAGCCTTCGGTCGCATTTGCAACGCAACGAAAGGCGCCCGCCAATATTTTAGCGGCTGCCGCAAGGCCTCTCCCGGATCAACCTTTAGCTGGATGGCCCGCTGAACATTCTCAAATGCATCTCGAAAAATATACTTCGCACGCTCCAGCGTCCCAAACAAGTTGGAAACCATCGGGAACTCGCACCCCTTAACGTTGTCAAACAAAATCGCGGGACCGCCAGACTGATAAACTCGTCGATGAATTTCCGCAGCCTCAAGATTTGCGTCAACCTCTTCATTGACCCGAATCAGATTCCCTGACTGCTCTAAGTCATTCACGCAGTCGGTTAAATTTCGGTATCCCATAATTAATCTATATCTCGTTTGCTTGTTTAAATTCCGCAGCCCCTATCGCCCCAGTCATCCGAACATAGTCGCAAAAAACACTCACCAATCCCCCCATCTGATGGGAGGCTCGCAATCTTATCCGTTGCTTTTAGCTGGAGAACCGTCTTATGATAGCGAGTCTTCTAAGGCGGAGCAGTGGTAAAGTCGGCTATCGCAATACCTCTTCATTATTACCGCGAAACCGTCAATTCAATTCTATTTCGAAAGGTTAGCGAATGAAGTTTCTCAAAGATTTTCAGGATTTTGCGTTCAAAGGCAACTTAATCGACATGGCAGTAGGCATTGTGATGGGAGGAGCGGTCGCGGCCATCGTGAAGTCTTTCCTCAGCAATATCATAACGCCGTTGATCGCGAGCATCTTCAAAGTACCGGACATGTCAGCGCTTTACACCACGATTGGAACTGGCAAAACCGCCTCGAAAGTCATGTGGGGCAGCTTCCTGCAAAACACACTCGACTTTATTATTCTCGCGTTCGTTATTTTCATCGCCCTGAAGGTCGCTTCTCGATGGATGAAAAAAGCGGAAGCCGAGGCAGCTCCTGCTGCCGACATCGTATTATTAACTGAAATTCGTGACGCCTTGCAATCTAAAAGCTAACCCAGCTGCTTTCCCGTTTTAGAATATTCGGCTTTGCAAACTGTTCGTAATAAGAACAGGCAGTACTCAGATTTCACTGCAAGCCGAATTTTCAATCGCTCATTTGGTTTTGGGGGTTCGTCGAATGTGTAACGTCAACTCACCGTCATTGTCAGACAGTTCTTTCCAGTCATCGCGGCACCGCACGTACAACTGCCCCTCAACTTGCCCCATAAACTGCCCTCGCTCGCCTAACTCAAACGGCTGACCTTCGCGATAATCTTTTGAAAAGACCATTCCCATTAGCCGCCCCATACCATTGGGTCGGCCATCGGCAGTCACTTCGTCCCCGACATCAACTCGCCACTTACCTTGAGCCACGTAATCGTAGGAAACGTCAGGTCGGACAAGTAATTTAGTCGCCTGCCATCCTCGCAGTGCCTTCGTTTTGTGAGAGATTCGCCCACTGCTTGAAAGATTGGAACATTTAACATTCCAATCCCAGGCACATAAATCCGAACGATAACCATTGCCGAGGTGTTTCACAAAAAAGTCATACTCAAAAGAGATCTGATCTTTAACTTTGCCGAAAGCTGATTCAAATGAATCATTCCCACCCGACATCAGGTTCATCCCAAGTTTTTTAAACCGGCGGTCATAATTCGGATTACTAGCCAGCATGTAACACAACGCCCAGCGCCACGCGTAAGCCTGCCAGGAGTCTCCCGTGATCTGCCCAGCGGCAACGATACTGGCAAGACTTTTTTGTGGCGAATTAACTAGGTAGTCAATTACTACCGGATCGATGTTGACGGCAGTTTTACCGGGGATCCAGTACTGTCCCATTTCCGCCATCCCCTCTGAGTACCAAACTGGCCCGGTCTTTCCAAAGGTAAGCGAACAAAATGCATGGATCGCTTCGTGTTGAACAACTGAATGTTTGTCACAGGAATAAACTACTGCCTTGACGCCGCCCGGTCCTGAAGTCGAAAGGGTTACTCCAGCAGGTTCGGCAATCTTGGCGACACCGCGCGGATCAAGTTGACCAGAGGGCCATTTTCCTAAATCGCTAACCACATAGCATTCAATGACAGAATTTGGACGCGCGGAGAAATAACCACTTACCAATGCATACATGGTCTCTAATTTAGACAACAAAATATTTGCACTGCGATCTGAAACGTCGGTGTACAACACAAAGTGCTTTGACCGCATCTCCCGAGGTTCCCCCGGCTCGTCCGAATACAAGCTAAATTCTTGTTCGAGTCGCTCGTGATTAGAGGTCGTGATCTGTTCTCGTTCAGGAACCATTTGAATATCAATCCGATTCACTGCCGACTCACCATTGGAGAACTCAAGAATGTTCGCCTGGACGACGATGTCGTTGGGTTGGACTCGATTTAAATGGTCGTCCGCAATTTTCAACACACAGTCATCGGATACGGTAAATGAAATCCGCTCCTTTTTTGCCCATTTTGATTTGGGCACCTGCAGTTGCAGTCGGTTCCCCGAGATACTGACGACCCGACCAACGACTTCGACTTTTCCTGCGTCGCGTCCTTCGGGGCGCTCCAGAAACTCAACCTTTAGCTCAGGCTTCCCCTCTCCCGACAAAACTTCGATTGAAGAAAGCTCGCCTTCCGACTTACCATAAACACTCGTTCGCCCCGTGAACTGAACGAGCATCCCACGTTCAGCCAACTTCACTGGTAGTTCTCCGGTTACCGCAATCTGTGCGGCCAGCCGAACGGGTGTCCCCCCGATAGAAATCGCCCGCTCGTCTTTATCCTGAATTTTGTAAACACCGACATCTCCGTCGGCTTGCTTGATTTTAATGGCCCCGGGACGGATGCGAGCCACGGTTCCCGTGACAACCTTTTGATTAACGACGGAGACTTGAATCGCGGCCATTGATTGATTGGCCGACAGATTCGCAATCAATAAAACAGCCACGAAAAAGGGCAAGTAGTTGAGAAATTTCGGCATTGGGCTAGTAGCTAAAGTCGTTTCGGATCACAGATTTATCGGCGAAATGGGGATTCAGGTCCAACCTCATCGGGAGACACCACCCTTAATTTTAGCATTTCACAATGACTTTAAATCAAAAATGACGGAATTTTGCCGAGACACGATATTTCGGCTTTTCGAACAGGAAGGAAGTTTCTAAACTGTGGAAATTAAGAGTTCGTCGAGAACTCAAAGTTGGGGGTGTGGCGGAACTGGCAGACGCGCTAGATTTAGGATCTAGTTCCCAAAAGGAGTGCAGGTTCGATTCCTGTCACCCCCACTTTAGGCTTTCACCGTGTGAAATTAAATCATGCGGTGAGAGCCTTTTTTTTGGAGTGTCCGCTGACTACCCCATGACTACAAAGCCGTTGATTTCTTTCTCAGTCGGTTCTTGGAGCGTTGGAAGGAGAAAGTGTCTCGTAGTGTACGCAGACCTCGTCCCAACGGGTCAGGACGGCTTGGGCAGCGGCGGGAACGTAGCATTGTTCATACGGCTCACCAGCAAAATCAACGACGTTTTGTAGCGAGTCGAAGGTCATGATGGTCATGAACTCTACCTCATCCTTCAGATTTCTTGAATGTAGTTCGAGGCTCCGATACCCGGTTATTTCCTTTGCTTCGATTTCGGGGCGAATCTTTTGGTCTAATAAAGTCTGATAGGTTGCAGCGTTTTCCGGCGTTGTCCAGCCTCGCCATATACGTTTCACAGCCATAGAGTTTCCCTTTTTGCAGCTTACGGATTCGTGAAATATGAATTGCCTGAGTGTTCTAATTGCCTGAGTGTTCTTTAACTAAATCATTTCAACACTACATATATTGTCCTTCGTCGGCAAAGCCACGTCACAAAAAGATCATTCAAACCTTAATGAAAGAATCACCAGTGAAATGTGACTAGAGCAGAAAAGTGCTTGGAAGCGCTAAACTTTTCTCTTTTTCGCTTATTGCTTTTGATGTAGGTTAGAAACGACTACTTATAAAACACCAAACAACGGCAATCGTCCTTGAGTGCTGTGACCTCATTAGCCGTTCCCACAGATTTAGGATCTGGTTTCCAAAAGGAATGCAGATTCAATTTCTGTCCCCCACTTTAGACTCAAGCCGCTGTCGCAAATTGTTGTGACAGCGGCTTTTTCGAGTTCAACGTCATGAGGCGCGGTTTCCAACTGACTCAGACAAATTCTTTCACTATCCAGTAATTCAGATTAATCGCTTTTTTCACGCCACCATTGTTCCCATTTCTGGAAGTCATCTCCAAAATTCTGATTCGTCGTTTGAGTCAGATGGCGAACCAACATTGGGCGGCTTTGCTCATCAGCGATTTGGAACAAATCAATTAGATACCCAGTCGACTCCAAAAGCTTGTTCGCTTTAACACAGTCTTCCGCCCGGCGATCTCCCGCCTGCGCTTCCTCCGTTCGTTTGACAATAATTTTCAGCCGATTCCGAGCCTCAATGGACAATTCATCAGATTCCAACATTTTTAAAATGGCTCCCTCAAAACTTGGAAACAACGCTTCAATCTCTTTCGAAGCCTCTTCTCTGGCCGAGAATTCCGCCGCGTCGAGTTGCTCAATGAGAACCGAAAGCTTTGTCAGGTCTGTCGAATACAACGCCCCCAACATCCGTAGTGCAACACGTTTAACCGCCGGTTCGTCTGCTCCCAAAGGAAGGTCAACTCCTGCGTGCCGAAACATCGCTGACAACTTATCGTGAAGTTCGGGATTCTTTTTAGATAGAACGTAATAGTCCGAAGCACTATCCGAGATCACTTTTTCGCCATCAATCAATACGCCCATGATTCCAACATCCGTTTGATTGAGCATTGCCAATGTATTCTTCCCAGTCAAAAGAACCCGGGTCCCCTCAGCACATCGAACCTCAAGGGTTCGCCTCGGAGTTGAGAATTCATCGATTCGCAACTCAAACCGATCGCCAGAAAGATTAATCTGGCAGCTTAAATCCGCCCCAAAAGTTGTCATTGTCTTTCGCCCTCCAGAAACAGAGGTGGAACTAGACCTCATTCCGCCACTTTTGCGAACCTTCGCAAACAACTTCGAAATCGGGTCCGCTGTGATTCGCAATGGCAGACCATTTACTCCCCGGGGAGCCGGAGTATCTAATTCGCCCCAACTTTTTTGATCGACAAAAATAAACTTTTCATCTAGGTCAAATTTTAGGTTCAGAATTTGCAAGACAGGTGGAGCGACTTTTTGCATTGGTCCACTTTCCAAGTCGCCCGGGGCACTATCAGAGCTTGCCTGAGACTCCTGCATCGCTGAAGCAGCGAGCGTTAATTCGTCAAATTGAACTGCCATTAACAACGTCATGGCAAACAGAACAGGGGTTAAATATAAAGACTTCATTTTTGCACAACTTAAATTCAGGGCCGTCCTTTCTCCATCGATTCAGCGGCTTGAAAAGCCGTCCAATTATTTAACCACAAAACAATCGAACGAAGCAAACAAAACGATTGATCATTAAAGATTTTTGTTGTCTGTTTTCAGCAATCTGGACAGCACTCAACTTGTTTTAAAACAAACAACTGGGAATTCTTCAGTAATTCGACCAACTTCACACAGCGATCACTGCCTTAGAGAATGTGACAAAACAAAGAATCGAGTGCTATTGGTTCAACTCGAGTTCCCGAAAGAGCCAAGAACAAATCTGTAGTTTCATTGCGACATTAAGCCCCACAACAATCTCCCCCGACGAAACCGCAATGAGTCTCCAGCGACTTTCTATTGGGGTGATTTGCTGGGTAGAGGACGGCTTCGCTTTACTAAACAACAAAAGGAGCCATCGATCGCTTACTTTCGCTCGACATTGAAAACGGACGAGCTTGCTGCCGTTTGCTCTTTGGTCGCGCCCCAAAGAGCAGTCAATTTGTCTTCACCGGCGAATTTCAGTGAGTGGGATGAGATATGGAGATCATTGGGGTCAGACATATTCCCCACCGCTAACAGTTGGAAAACGATCTCATCACCCGCTGACGGCATAGCAACCATCGACGGTTGATTGCCTAAACTACAGTAATGGTGCATTGACAGTTGCCCCTTGTCGAGGAAATAGACTGTAGTCATTTCTTTGGTTTGGCCTGCGAAAAGTTTCTCGATTACACAGTTCCCTGCCGCGCTCGTCGCATAAGTTAGAAATGGTACCTCAGGATCTGGCTTCAGCTCTTTTCCTAATTGGTTACCACCCGTCAGATACCAGTCACCAACGAGCGATTTGATTTTCTCAAACTGATTCTCGGCCATCTTAGTGTCCGCAGAACTGGCCGGAAATGTCGCCTCCGCGGGCATTGCTATTTCCTGCTCAACTTTTTTACCGTCTTGGGTACAGCCAACCAAGGCAAACCCAAGAATGAGCATCGGCAGAATTTGTATCCATCCATTATTAATCACAGCTATTCCTAATGATTCCCCAACAAGTTGAACTCCGTTTTAATCTGCAAACGCCAACCGGGGAAGCATATTCAAAGGGAATCGCGAAGTCTCTTCTCCTGCGCATTCTGAACACCCCTTTAACCCTTACACGTCACCCTCTAACAAGAACGCTCGGAACTGCATTACGGCTGAACCGAGCGAGCAAAAACAATCGGCCGTAATTACGATTTTCGAATCTTGGTTTTGCCAATTGATTCGATACAATTTAGAGATGTTCAAAACAATCATTAGCACGACCGACCTCGCCGCCAACCTAGACAACCCTAATTGGATAATTGTCGATGCAAGCTACGAACTTGCTGACAAAGCTGCCGGTTATGCAATGTACCAAGCAGGACATATTCCTGGGGCTGTCTATGCGCATCCGTTTGACGATCTCAGCGGTCCTCCGCTAACCGACCAGGGGCGTCACCCGCTGCCGTCACCAGAGAAACTAATTTCGGTATTTTCGCGGCTCGGCATATCCGAGCAAACGCAAGTCGTTGTGTACGACAATCGCGGCATCACGGCGGCCCGACTATGGTGGCTATTGAATTACATGGGGCATGATTTAGTCGCAGTCCTCGATGGTGGTATCGACGCGTGGAAAAGTGAAGGTCGTAACACTTTTAGCGGAGACGAGACCAACGAATCTGCAAATTTCACAGGAACTCCCAACCGAAAAATGCTGGTGGTGCGAGACGAGGTTATGGACCAGCGTCTTCTTGTTGATTCACGGAATTCTGCTCGCTTTTTAGGAGATTCTTCTGGAGCCGATGCAAACGCTGGCCATATCAAAGGGGCTGTGAATCGCCCCCATTCGCAAAACAAAGATGAAAATCTCAAGCTGAGAGATCCAGAAATCCTTCGGCAGGAGTTTGCTCAGCTACTTGGAGAAGTTCCAAGCGACGAGGCAACATTCTATTGTGGATCCGGCGTAAGCGCCTGCCAAACGCTTCTCACGATGGCTCACATTGGTCTGAAACCCGGCAAGCTTTACGTCGGCTCATGGAGTGAATGGAGTCAATTCGACGAACTTCCCAAAGAGAACGGGCCAGCACGCTAAATCTTATAGGCCGAAGCCACCAAACAATTCGTCACGTTGCTCAAGTTCAAAGCTATCGGCCTGCGGAAACAACTCAGACTTCTCGGTGCGATCTGGTGTCGCAGAATCGTCTGCATTGCCAGTCAACCAGCCTGCAAGCTGGTTGGATTGGTTACCGGCGAGCTGTAGCGGCATCGCTTGCCCCGATTCTTCCGAATCACGTGAGATATTCAGATTTTGATTTCCAGAACTAAACCCAGACTCTTTACCAACGTCGCCCATGCTAAAGTCGGCTCCCATTGTAAAGCCAAAATCAAATCCGAAATTAGATTTCCCATCATTTCCGGATTCACTATTTCCAGATTCACTATTTCCGAATCCATTCCAACCCGATCCTCGACTACTACTATTTGACGGCGTGATCAGCTTCAGTGGTGAAAATCCTGACTGGTTACTTCTCGCGATACTCAAATCAATCAGATTAACTTTTTCATTCCGATCGAAATCGTAAGGGTCTGCAATATCAGTCGACCCAAATCCGGTTTGGTTTGCTCGAACCCCAGCAACATCCGCAAGATTCACCACTGCATTGGCTGAATCATTCCCGGTTTCTCCAATCGCGTTGCCAATATAAAAGACCTCGGGATTTGCCAAACCAGTGGACGCATTGGCGAGTACTAAAATTTCCAACCAGGTGTTTTCAATTGCATTGTCCGCCCATGTCAAAAATACTCGATCCGTTCCACTGGCATCGACATCGCTTTGATAGACCAGAGTAGGGGAGGGGGCAGCGGTCCAACCCGCTGGAGTGTCATCGTTTCCAACGTGAAACTCAAAGAAGTCGCCAATCGTACCCGTCGTTGGGGTTTGATTCAGATCGTTCAAATCGATTACGAATCCATTGATCCCTTTCCAATAGCTTGTGTAATTAGCAAACGTGGCAGTCTGTCCGAACTCCAGAACACTCTTCCCCGGTGCAACTGCTCCCATGTCCCCGTCATCAAAATTGGAATCTTTGTAGTAGATCTGGCGGCTGGTTAAAACTGCGTCATCGACGTTGAGTACATTGATAATGAAGTCATTGCTGACCATGCTCCCGTCGGTACTGGTCGCTTTAGCAGTGATTGTGTGACTTGTCGCCGTTTCGAAATCGAGCGTTCCGGCGACCGTCACCACACCACTGTTGGCATCGATGGCAAATAGACCACCGGCATTGTCGGTTAGTTCGTAGGTTACGGTATCACTTGAATCCGGGTCATCTGCGAATGCAGTTACGCCGACAACCGCTCCGACTGCGGCATCCTCTGAAACCTCATTGGTGCCGGTATCAGAATCGACTAACGTCGTGATATCAGTATTTTCAACAAATGTGACGAAAAGCGACCACGTATTCAACGTCCCCTGATCCTGCGTGGCGTCGTCTTCGATGGAAAGTACCCAGTCCCCAACAACCTCTGTTCCGTTGAGCGGAGCGAAGGCATCTACTGGCCGGAAGGTTCCCGCAAACGGAGCGGACCCGGAAGTAATTGAATCCGCAGCAGCATCATCGAAATAGGTTCCGGAAAAATTATCACCGCTTGAACCCACTTCGCTAAACAATGTAAACACCGTACCGCCAGGAGAAGTCAGGGTCGCAATTAAATCGGCATCCCAAGTGTGAGTGATATCCAACTGCAAATCTAAGTCTTCTATCACGCCATCGTTTCCAATGGTGATCGTCGACTGAATCGTCGAATTATCGATGATCGCCACAGGGGTGTCTGTCGCGGTGTACTGAGTCACTGCGACCCCAACAGCAATATTGGCATCATTGATATTAAAAAAGATATTCCCAGATCCTTTGACTTTGACTCTCCCGAAAAGGGTTTCAACGTCCGGGACAGTAATGTCGTGAGACCCATCGTTGGCTACTCCCGTCGCTAAAACGGTATCGTAATTCAACCCATCGGAGGCGAAAAAGATATCCACGTTGGCCGTGTCAATTCCATTGGCCGTGGTACCGGCAACATCCCACGTAATCGTCTGCGTCGATCCCTTCGCCCAGGTTTCACCAGTGGATTGACTGGTAACTGAAAAACCGGACCCCACATCGACAACTTCAACTGACATGTCACCAGTATTCACGGCTGCCCCTCCAGCAGCATTGTCACGAACAACCACTCGGAAATCCATCGAACTCCAATCCGTGGTAGGCAACTGTTCACCAATCACGCTGGTCCCATTAACCAAGTTGGAGATTCGAGGAAAGACACGCGTCGGATCGGCCGTCGGACTCCATGTACGGAAAATCGGACTACTCCCGTTATCAGAATCACTCGCGTCTCGCTGTGCCCCTAAGTTCCTCTGCTCCCATGAGTAGGTCAGGCTATCTCCCGAATCACTATCGGAGCCGATTGCAGTCAACTCAAATGGAGTTTGGTCGGGAATTACAAAATCTGAACCAGCATTCACCGTCGGAATTGAATTGCCGGTAATGGTAATGGTTGCAGAGGAGTTTCCGGTTCCCGTGGTAACTTCAGTGCGGATTTCGTCAATACTCTCGGAATGAAAAAAGGCATCGCTGTTACTCTGAAGATCGTCATCTCCGCAAATCCCGGCGTACCCCATAATGGTTGAACCGCTTCCCGGCTCATACGCAGTGCTGCCGTTTCGGTTCCCTCCCGCACAACTACCACTGTCGCCATTGAATGTGTGATTCCCACCGAACTGATGGCCCATCTCATGAGCCACGAAATCGACATAAAAAGCGTCACCGACGGGCGACCCAAGGCCTGTGACACCTCTCGCCTTAGCACCGTTCTGGCCGATAACTCCGAGCGAGGCGACTCCGCCACCACCCGTGCTAAAAACATGCCCGACATCATAATTTGAACTACCGATCACCGAATCCACGTTGGATTGGTTCTCGCTTAACATCGTAAATCCGTTATTGTTCGTGTAAGGATCGGTACTGCTGTTGGTGTATACCAGGTCATCATTGTTTCCGACCAAAACCAATCGCACAGCAACGTCTATTTCATAGATCCCCACCACACGATTAACCGCAGTCACAATCGCCGCCTGCCCATCCGCTTTACTGCCTCCATGGAAAGAGGTGTATTCACCAGTCGCCGCGACTGCCAATTCGTAAGTACGCAACTGGGCTCCGTGCGGCCCAAAACCATAAATATCGCCTTCACCATCGCCGCCACTGGGGACGAGACTGTGATCACTTTCGTCTGTCGTGTGGTGATCCAATGCGGAATGTTCATGGAACTCTAAGTGATGATCAAATTCAGAGTGGTGATGGAATTCTGAATGGTGGTCGGCATCTGAATGATCGTGGAACTCGGAATGATCGTGGGACTCGGAATGATCATGGAGCTCGGAATGATATTCGACGGGGAGATCTTGATTGGAAAAAATCAGCTCACCGGTATCCGAATAAACAGACTCACTCAACGTTGCTCGCTCCGCATCAACCACCTGCCCCCGAGTGTAGTAACTCATGTAAGGCCCGTCGCTTAGATGAAAATACGGATCGACGTAATAATTTCCATGCGTAGCATTTCGGACCGATGCATGAAATCCGTGAGGGGTAAAATCCAAACGAATCGTATCGCTGGCATTCTCTAAGCCGAAACCACGATAGGTTTTGATATCTGGAAATCGCTCTGCCAACTCCGGTTCCATTATGGGGGCTTCGACAATTTTAAATTGATCGAATGCACCACTAGGCGTTGGTATCGAGAGGACAATCGAGCTATCCAAATAGCCTGGCGTGAACTCCAAGGGTGCCTCGACCAACGAACTCAATAATTCTGCTTCGTTGATGCCGTAGAGGCTGAACTCGTTTGCCTGAATATAATTGGTTCCAACCGCGGCCTGCACCGCGTCTTTGGGCAGCGTTTGCCAAACACCATCGGAGGACAAATCACCAGCAAGCAAACGCTTGGGTTCCAAAGCCTCATAGGCGAGTTTAGCCGTCGACCGATTGGAGGCTCTTTTATTATCGCGAGTGCGGAGACGGGAATACTGTGGGATGAATTTGATTCTATCACGCATGGGGAGGGTCCTAATGTTGAATCGATGGGGGAACCGGTAATTTAGTTACAACCGCTACAATTGTAAAGTTTTTACTGCGATATACTCGATCAAAGAAAGGTAAAAAAGACGCTACCAATCAGGCCCAGATTACAAATCTAGAACCACAAACGGTTTTTAGAGGGAAACCCCGCCAAGACACGAACCTTCAGCCAAGATTCGGCAATGAACGTATCGAACAACGAGACCGGAAGCGACCGGCAAGAACGGGGGATAGACGCCAATCCTGAGTTTGCGTGTCAGGCCGCGGGGACCAGGGAAATGCTAAATAACGCGAGCCGCTACCGATGCAATTACCGCCTGCGACGCAACGCCACTCCAACTAAACCCGCAAAAATAAACAATCCAGACGCGGGTTCCGGAACGGCGGTGACTCGAATGATGGCATTCGGGGCAACCGTTGTTAATGAGTTGACTCCCTGAAAGAAAGTCGTATTAAAAGAACCTGCTACCCCTGAAAGGCGAAAGTCAATTTCGCCAACACCAAACCCGGTAGTGTCAAAAACGATCGTTCCAATCTGGCCATCGGAAGAAACCAACGACGCGGTATCAACGGTGCTCTGACGAATCAGCGGATGCACCTCGGGATCTGATTGGGTCGGACTCGAAGATTCCCACACCGTCCCAGTGATTAAGTCAATGGAAGTGATGGTGGGTGCGGTGTCGGTTCCACCTAAAAAAGCGCCGCCGTCTCCTACTTGCACATCAAACTCAAGTCCATCTGCTCCACTTTCGGCAACTATTCCAGTCGCAAAAAAATGAACCGCCTGGTTCGCCGTTTCGGCTTGAAGGTCGATAAAAATAACGCCCCCTTCGTTGACGCCGTAGTCAATAAAGACATCAGACATTCCTTGAGTCGGAGCTAAGGCGAGAACACTGAGCAAGAATACAGGAAGGAGAGTTAGAGCTCGAATCATTTCAATCTCGTAAAGCAAATCAGGGGAAGACTAGCGTGAGGTGTTTGCGACATGATAATTAGATTTCCACCGGAGTTCCATCGATTTAATAGATATAATCCGACTTTCACGACCGAGCCCCCGAAACAATCACGTCCAGTGGGCTTACCAACGCCACAGAAACGGCAAAAACCAACTTAAAACTCAAGCTCAAGGTCCAATCTCGGGCACAATCCGCCCGCCTTGCGTTGTTCTAAACAGGCTTTCCAATCCACGCAGTGCCTTGAAACGTTCACCGCCCAACCGCCTAATTCTACTTGAGCCAACCCACTGACCTGAGCTCCAACAAGAAACATCCAGATTTTCACACGAACCAGATGACTTCCAGGGTGACTCCGATTGACCAACCGTTAAGCTAATCTGCACTCGTGTAACGCAACTCACTTCCTAACACCATTCTCTCCAGTCGACAGTAATCGCATGGCCAAAACTTTGGTTCATAATTTTGGTAAAAACGTTTCGTTCTCGCCAACGGTTTTTGCCGAGCCAAAGAATGAGCATGGGGTCATTGAATTACTGCGGCAACATCGAGGGTTGCCCGTACGGGTCATGGGCAGCCGACACGCCTGGAGCGATGCAATTAAAACTGACGGGCTATTGATTAGCACTAGGCATCTGACCCAAATCCAATTGAACCCCAATCGTCAGTCCGTTCGCGTTGGCTCCGGTTGTAAAATCAAACATCTACTTAAGTTTTTAAAAAAGCATGGCCTAACACTTCCATCGGTCGGTTTAATTGACGAACAAACTATCGCCGGCGCAACAGCGACAGGAACCCATGGTTCTGGCAAGCACAGTCTCTCACATTACATCCGTCGTGTTCGGCTCGCTCACTACGAAGAACCGTCGGGAGACCCTGTTATTTCAGAGCTCGACAACGGCGCTGAACTGAAGGCCGCGAAATGCTCGTTAGGCTTGCTTGGCGTTATTGTTGAAATTGAAATTGAAGTTCGCTCCGCCTATCAAATTGAAGAACACACGGAACAACACAACTCGCTAACGCAAATTTTGGAAATGGAAAAACGTTATCCGCTTCAACAGTTTTTCTTAATGCCATGGAGTTGGGATTTCTATTGTCAACATCGCCGCGAAACTTCGACGGCCACCAGTCGAACTGCACTTTTTTACCGCATCTACTGGCTACTCGGCATTGACTGGTTGCTGCACGTAGTGATCGTCCTGCTCACACGATTCCTTAGCACGCCCCGTTTCATTCGCATTTTCTACCAACGGATTTTACCAAAGACGATTATTCAAAACTGGCTTGTCACGGACGACTCGCACACGATTCTTACCATGGACCACGATCGCTTCCGACACATCGAGATTGAACTATTTGTTCTCCGCTCAGATTTGGAAGCCGCCCTTAATCACGCCCGAGAGATGATCATTTCATTTGCTGATTGCTCGAACCCTGAGCAACCGTTAGCATCCGTGAACAAACAGAATCGCCCACCCTATTGCCACCATTACCCCATCTGCGTCCGCCGCATTCGCACCGATGACACGCTCATTTCGATGACCAGTCCAGCCGATCTAGCTAGCGAAGAAGATTGGTACTCGATCAGCTTTATTAGTTATCAATCGCCACACCAAAGGTCCGGATTTTTTGAATTCGCCAATTCGTTAGCCATCTCGATGGAGAAGAAATTCAATGCCCGCTGCCATTGGGGAAAATTCAACCCACTCTCTCCATCCGCCAACCAGAAACTCTTCCCTCAGTTAAGAGAATTCAGGGAAATTGTAAAACAGCATGACCCCGAGGCTCGGTTCGCCAACGACTGGTTGAAAAAATCAATCCTCAATAGCTAATCATGGAATGGCCGACCACCAGCGTCACCTGCAGTAGAAAATAAACACCGATTTGGAACATTACTGACAGCAGGTTATTCTATTGAAGTGCTGTTGGGAAAACTGCCAACAATCCTGTCTTAAAGCAAAAGCAATTTGAAAGCCGTCAAATCCATGAAACTAAATTCAATCATTTTCTTAATTGCCATTTTGATTGCGGCCCATTGCAACGTGAACAACAGCAATGCAGATAACTGGCCTCAATGGCGTGGACCGACAGGGGATAGCGTCGTCGCTCCGGGAGCCTACCCAACCGAGTTTTCGAAAGATGAAAATGTGCTTTGGAAAATCAAACTTCCCGGACTGGGAAGCAGTACGCCAGTGGTCTGGGATAAGAAAATCTATGTTACTGGCGGGGACAACGGTAACGACAGCGTTCAGTCATACGATTGGAACGGAAAATTAAATTGGAAAACGAACTTTGGCCCAGAGCGACCGGGGAAACATAAAAATGGTAGTGGATCAAATTCGTCTCCCATCACGGACGGAAAAAACCTCTACGTTTATTTCAAGAGTGGAACCGTTGCGTCACTTACGCTCGACGGCAAACTTAACTGGAAGCTCAATTTGCAGGAGAAGTTTGGCGAGGACACCTTGTGGTGGGACCTTGGCACATCTCCCGTACTCGCTGGCGGAAACCTGGTGATTGCCGTGATGCAGGAAGGTGAATCTTATATCGTCGCGCTCAACCTTGAGGATGGCTCTGTTAATTGGAAGGCAGATCGCACCTTCCCCGTTCAAAAAGAATCAGGCCAGTCATACACGACTCCAATCGTCACCGAAATTGACGGGCAAGAAACGATCGTGATTTGGGGAGCTGATCGCCTCTCTGGTCACCATCCCAAAGATGGCAAACTCATCTGGAAATGTGAAGGATTCAATCCCGAGGACAATCCCATGTGGAGAGTAATCGCCTCTCCCGGAGTTACCAACGGAATCGCGGTAGTCCCTTATGGCCGAACAAAATTTTGTGCCGGTGTAAAACTCGGAGGTAGCGGAGATATCACTTCAACCAGACGACTTTGGGAACGAAACGACCTTGGCGCCGACTGTCCCACTCCAGTTGGCCGCGATGGAAAAATGATCGTGCTTTCAGACAAAGGACAATTAAATTACCTGAACGCAGAAACGGGAAAGGATTTTTGGCAGGATGCAATTCCACGGGCACGAGCCAAATACTACTCGTCCCCGATTCTTGCTGGAGACCTGCTTTACTGTGCCCGCGAAGACGGCGTTGTGGCTGTTATTAAAATTGATGAAAACGGTATGGAAGTCGTGTCGCAAAATGACATGGGAGAAAAAATCGCGGCGACCCCCGTGTTTTCCAGTGGCCGAATTTTACTTCGCGGAGCAGACCATCTTTACTGCATCGGGACGGACAACTAAGAAACAGAGGACAGGTTTGCCAGGCGGTTACTCAACAGTAAATCGCTGACGAACCCGAAACACTGCGAGATTTATCCGCAACCTACGATTTCAAACCCACGCGATTAATTTCATTTTTTTGATAAACGACCGCGCAACAAAAAAGCGAATCCCGCATCAGCGGTGCTTCGCTTTCCTCAATACCTAATTGAATCTGACGACTCGAATCTAATCTTCGCGGTCTTAGTTTTTAAACGTTCGGTCAGTTCACCAAAGCAGCGGACGTGACGGACTTTCCGCCGGCACCACTGGGGGTCTGACCGCCACCAATCGTAGCCGCACGACGGTTTCGGATTTGGCCCAAAATTACCGTCTGCGTTAGCTGCTTCTTTGAATTTGTCGGATTAGTGACCCGGTATTGCATCTTCTTCCAAACATAAACGCAGACAAAATCACAAATTCGAACATTCTTATTGATTTTCCCTGCACCATTTTTTGAGTCACTTAGCAGCTCCACGACTGGCACGACAATGCAACGCTTGGGATCGTCAGGCGATAACAGGGTTCTCTGTTCCAATTTCCAACGAAAGTTTCTAGACTTTATCCCCATATCATGAACAGCGACTTCGTCACCCACTCGCATAATAATGCCATCCGACGACCCATCCAGGAGTTTGTACGTGTTGCCTCTATTTCTAAATTTTAACGCCAAATGGGAGGTCACCTTGGTGTCCCCAGTCGCCATCAAAACAACCGTATCCCCGACTGCAAACTCAACATTATCATCTGGGCAACAGGGCCCGTCAAAATTTGGATTGGTTTGTGTCAACATTGGGTTGATCGCGCCAAAACCAGGTGCTCGCAACGCCAACGGTACCCCAACGGCTGCTGAAGCACCCGACATGACAACCGTCGATTTAGCAACGGCTTCGAAATCATTCAGACCAAAACATCGGCTGAAGTAAGAACCGAGGCCGTCTGATGCCGCTCCACCTCTTCGAACTGTAATTTGAAATGAATTGGCATTGTTAACATCTGCACCGGGAGAAAATCCCCCGCCAGAGTAATCCCAAATCCCCATAGAGATATCGTCAGCGACTAAAACATCACCTCGTCCAACTTGGTTCCTGTTAGCAAAATCGGAAGCGTAGGCTTTCGCGGTCTCGAGAGAGGCTGCCGACCGATCGTTACCAATTTTCATCGCTGCAGCAATGGCGGCAGCATCCGCGGCGTTCTGCATCTGAGATTTGTTGACATAAAAAGAGCCAATATCAACCATGATGGCGGCCACAAATATCAATCCACCGAGTATCACAGGCATCGTTACGACGACAGATCCGCGACGTTTTACTCTCATCTGGTTTCTTAAGTTTGTTGGAATGGTTTTCACCGTATCAGTTCCTCAAAAAGCGTCATCTTGGTTAAAGGCCAGCAGTGGTCATCGCTAGTCGCAAGCCACAGTCCCACTACTACTTCTTCCCCTTCTTGCTCTTTCCTTTGTCGTCCTTACCGTCTTTGTCGTCTTTGTCGTCCTTCTTCCCCTTCTTCCCCTTCTTGCTCTTTCCTTTATCGTCTTTGTCGTCCTTCTTATCGTCCTTATCGTCCTTATCGTCCTTCTTGTTTTTCTTGTTTTTCTTGTCGTCCTTGTCGTCCTTGTCGCCACCGTCATTTTTCTTGCCGCTCGGCGCCTTCTTCGTTGGGTCAGAAACGCCATCACCCTCGGCAGGCATTACACAAACGCCGCCAACAGATTTGCCTTTAAGGAAGGTCGTGGGAATCCAAGAAACATCTGCGAAGTTCATTTCGATCGAAACAGTGACGGGTTGAAATGCCTGCAGACCCTGAGGATTTGGGGGATCAATTGTGACGGTGTAATTAGCACTGCTCAGATTGGCAGCATCCATAGCGGTTCCGACGATTGATTGCACATCAGCCGCACTGCTGCTTTCAAAAACGGCGACTCGGCAACCCGCCCTGGCCGCTTCCTCGAGAACATGCTTAACCATAACGCCCCGGCCGACTTCAACCGAGCCCATTAAAAACAGCACGAGAAAGGGAAGCACACAAGCGAACTCGATCGCTGCAGCGCCGAGTCGTGCACGTCGATATCTGGCTTTCGTAGGTTTGGCGGGAGAACTTTTCATTCTATTTCAATGGGTAGGAGGATGGTTGGTGAGCGGGGAATTAAACGCACTTAATAATTAATAAGGCGGCGGCACTGCCTCGGATGAGGGTGCTGTCTTTGTGAAAGATAGGTTGAGTTTGGTCGAGTGTGGCAAAAAAGAATTAAAATTTCAATAAAAAAGATTACCGCTTTGGGTTCCTAGTGCGTTTTTAAAAGCTACGTTCCTATAGGAAACCGTTTTAAGCCAAAATCGCACCAAAAACATGACTGCTCACAAATCAAAAAAAACAAGAAAGCACAGTAGATATCGGGCTCTACGCTTGATTGTCTTGGGATGCGCGGCTCAGGCGATCGGCCTTTTCATTTTCATCAACTGGTTCGAAACCGGATTTTCAAAACACTGCGAAGACGTTGCGGAAATTAAACATGGTGAATTAATTCAACGCGAGATCGTCAAAGCGACCGAAGAAAAAACCGAAAGAGTTTCAAAACTTCTCAGCACCCTTTCACGCGATGATCGAGTTACCGAACGCGAGAGACAAAAATGGACGAGGCAGATCGATAGTTCAACGCATAGCTACATCGCCAATTTAAAACAATCGAATCCCGAGATGGTCTCACCCCACTCGTTCGTCAAATACCAATCAGCGAACCTTGCGAGCAACTTCACTGGTTTCGAGAGCCAAGGCCAACGCCTCTACCGAAATGCGACCGGAAATTCAGAAACCACCGCCCCAGTAGAGGATTCCCTCCACTGGTCTTTAAAACGTGTGAGTCGTCCGGTTGTTCCAAAGGTCGCAACTGAATTTAAAGAGTGGTGCAAGAATCCAGTCGACCAATTCGTACTTGAAAAAATGCTCAGCGCAGGCCTTTCTCCCAATCCACCTGCATCGCAGGCCAGACTGGCGAGACGGTTGTCTTACGATCTTACGGGACTTCCCTTAACGGAAGTTCGTTCGAACTATTGGTCAGACAATCAAAACCAAGATCTCCAGGCCACACTGACCTACGACACTTACATCAACGCACTTCTCGATAACGACGGATTTGGAGAACACTGGGCCCGCATGTGGCTGGACGTCGCCGGCTATGCCGACAGCAATGGCTACGAGGAAGACGAAATACGAGAAAAATCGTACACGTACCGAGACTTCGTGATCTGGGCAATGAATAACGATCTTCCGTTCGACGAATTTACGCGCTGGCAAGTCGCGGGGGATGAACTGGCACCGAACAACGCCATGGCTGTGGCTGCCACCGGGTTTATGACCACCGCCCCTTACAACACGTTTCGACCGCAAGAATCCGAGCGAATGGATGAGCTGGACAAGCAAGTCTCCACCTACAGTTCCGCCATTCTCGGAATGAGCGTTGGATGCGCCCGCTGCCACGATCACTTTTATGACGAGGTTTCAACCGAAGAATACTATCGCATGGTTGCAATCTTCGCTGAAACAGAACGAACAGACGCCTTTCTCGATTCCGAAGGCGGCAAAGGTTACCGAAAGTACTACGACCCCGTGAAAATTCGCCAGGACGAATTGGATGAGATGCAGTACCGACGCTTGCAAGAAGACAGCATTGCCGATCTCGAGAATTTCACCGAAGAAGAGAAAGATATTCTCAGAAAACCAATCGACCCAGACGACCTCGAACAAGATCGACTAATTTCGATTTGCAAACGATGCTTAGACTTTAACGATTCGTATCTGGATGACGATTTCGTTCCACTTCCCGAAGATGAGGAACGATACGAAAAGCTGAAATCAGAGGTCCACTATTACAAGAGGCTTCTCCCCGAGTGCCCGCCCCAAGGGCTTGCTTTACGCGGAAGCAAAATCTCTAAAACTGCCAT
>Ga0214481_100067_pt1 | contig 42724 bp, 31 predicted proteins | sample M1_20Mar14CPVII9_4_FD_165057 | JGI IMG/M metagenome (GOLD analysis project Ga0214481, IMG submission 165057) | Marine eukaryotic communities from Monterey Bay, California, United States - M1_20Mar14CPVII9sort6BwellG10 | ecosystem: Environmental > Aquatic > Marine > Unclassified | place: USA...
TGAGTTGATTTATTACAATTCTGTATTGTTTGTTTGGATGCTACCTGTCATTTTTGGAATCCTTCTAACCATCCAGCCAACCAGAATCGCTATTCGTCATCGAAAAGCCAGAGTCGGGTGAGGCTAACCGTCTCCGTTGATCAAATTGAATTTCTGGCAGATTGAAAATCTGAGAAACAAATGAAGTCGAAGCTTGGCAGGTGTAAGCTACAACAGGAATCTGTTTGGTAATCTTGCGCCTGCTCGACACGCTAGTTTGTTGAAAGGTTTTTCTAAAAGAAGTGTCTTTCCCTAAAAATGCCCGTGAAACTATATTTTTTCAATTTTTTTTGATACAATTTTGTGTTGTGCAACGCTTTAACAAGCATCTCTTCATTCGAAAAGAGCTTGCACCTCTCTTCACAACTGGTCACATAGAAAGTGATAAATCTCCGATGAAATGGCACTTTTCACCCCAGCTTAATGACCAAGTTGAAACCGAAGTAACTCAACGAGATCAATTTAATAATGATGATGTTGCGATTTCGGAGACAATTGTCCGTGAAGCGGTGCAAAACAGTCTTGATGCTGCCCAATCTGATCACGGACGAGTCCGCGTTGAATTCCGCTGGCTGGACAAAAGCAGCGGTCTAAAACCGGAATTCTTTCGCTCACTCTTTGAAGGTCAGATCGAACACGCTAGGGCATCAGGAATCGATCTGGATTCCATTGATTTTGATAATCCCTCTGCACTGGTAATTGAGGACTTTGGAACACACGGATTAACCGGGAGTGTTAACAAAAAAGATCAAAATAATTTCAGCGATTTTTGGCGTCGCCACGGTAAATCTCACAAGACTGGAAAAAGTCGTGGGAGATGGGGACTCGGGAAACTTGTCTATTCTCAAACCAGCCAAATTGGTTGTTTTTTTGGAGCTACGCATCGCGCTGGAGAAAACTGCATTTACCTAATGGGACAAACCGTCCTGACACTTCGGGAAATTGCCGGGCGACAATATCCTCCACATGCTTTTTTTGCGGACATCGAAAACGAGGATGATCTTTACGCACGAATTCCTGTTCCGGTAAACGATCCCGCACTAGTGGAAGAATTCGAAAAGAATTTCGGGTTAAAGCGGCAAGGGTATCCCGGACTCTCGGTAATGATCCCTTTTCCCAATGCCAGCTTTAGCATTGAAAAGATGATCGAGGTCGCAATTGTTAATTACTTTTATCCACTTGTCACAGGTCAGTTGATTTTAGTTTTTGATGACATTGAATTGAACTCAAGCAACGTCCGTGATTACGCAAAAAAACATGCCAGCGGACGCCTTAAGCAAATTGATATTCTGTTCGATTTTATTAATGAAGTTTTCCACGCTGAACAGGCAGACCATCTGGAGATGAAGGCGTCATGGATTGACGACCGAAAACTCGATGAAGATGATTTTGACCAGGCGACACTCGAAAAAATCCGGGATAAGTTTTCAAAGGGTGAGCTTGTCGGACTGCACCTGCCTGTGACAATTCAATACAGTGACGGCAAAGACGAGACAAGCGGATTCTCTGTTTATGTTAAACGTCCCGAGGATCTAATCGCAGGAATAGATCTTTATGTTCGCGGAGGACTGACACTCCCTCAAGAAGCAAAATTTGGTGACCGCCGTGCTCTCGGGGCGATGGTCGCCGAAGATGAAGCGATTTGCGCTTTCCTTGGAGATGCCGAAAATGCGGCTCATACAAAATGGCTGCAAAATGCGGAGAAGCTCCGCAAGAACTACCGAGGGCAAAAATACAGTTCGGATTTAGTGAAAGCTGTTCGAAATTCAGTTAAAGAACTTTACGACCTTCTAGCGGAAGTAACTGAAGAGATTGATGAGGACGCGCTGCGTGATTTCTTTTGGTTTGAGGAAGATAAATCCGGCCGAAAAACTAAACGCAGAAAAAAGCCGGTAAACCCCAACCCTGTTCCGGAAATCCCAAAATCCAAGCCGATCCTCAATTTGGCAAAGTCGGGGGACGGATTCAGTCTCAAAAGTACCGAAGACTTCTCCGAAGATAAATTACCGCTGGAAATCAAAATCAAACTGGCCTACGCAATTCCTCGAGGCAATGCATTCAGCAAGTACAGTCCTCATGATTTTAAAATTGAAAGTAAAAAGATCTCGACAACAGCACAGGGGGCCAAACTCATTTCAGGGAATGGCAACGAAATGGTACTGGAGGTATCAGAACTCCCGTTCCAGCTTAATGTCAAAGGCTTTGACAAAAACAGAGACCTTCAAGTGAAAGTTAGCAGGTGATATATGCAGCGGACATTTAACTACACCGGCCGGAAACGCGTCGAACAGAAACACGCCCAATTTCACTTCGAAGACTCTGCACTTAACGTTCCAGTTTTTAATGTGCAGTGGAATCTCGAATCGGCAGAATACAATCCCGCCGCGAAGTTGTACGTTGAAGCGCGACACAAAGAGACCCGCAAGAGATTCGATTTTGGCACCGTTGGAAAAATCGTGCCGCCCCTAGACCGGCGTCTTGACGGCATCGACCTATCCGGGCCAACACTTTTCGACGTTTTCATCGTGGACGAGTCCGGCCAGCATGGCTTATTGATAGCCAGTGGCATAGCCTTTCGTGCTGACGGCGACGATGATAAGAATCGAACAAGTATGCTCTCTGTTCGCAAAGAGGCAATTGGTCAACTCACATGGAAGGTTAACTTTGAATCAGGTGATCTTCCGGAACTTTGTATCAGCAACCAGATTGCAAACGGTATCGAAAAAATGAGAACCGACCCTCATTTTCAATCGCTCGTCTTTCCAGCAGCCCTCCGTGAAATCCTGATGTTTTATCTTTGGGATAACACTGATGAAGACGATCCGGGCTTTCAGCGATGGATGGCCTTTGCCTCAATGTATACTGATACCAAACCCGATGCCGGCGATCCCGTTGACGCAATTGCATGGATTGACGATGTGGTCACCGGTTTTTCTGAGAGCTTCAAACTAACCGATATGCTGGTTAACATTGATCGGGAGGATTAAAAATGAAAATTAGAAAACTAAACGACCTCGGCATGAAGGAATTTGAGTATTTTGTCTTAAACCTTCGAAAGGGGAACTCTCAAAACACCCCGCATCATCTGCTCGATGCACCTCCCTATTCCGAAGAAGTTAATTTTGACATCGAAATTGAAATTGATCGCACTTTCAATTCAAGATACGAAATCGGTGCTTATCTTGTCGACATATTTAAAAATACTGATCTGCAGAAGTATCTTGGAGACAGAGGGTTCTGGACGTGGTTTGCATTAGTTTGGTTTGACCAACTCTGCCCCACTAAAAACAGAGTTAAAAAACCAAGCATGCCATATAACTATGTTCTTAGCCACAACTATTTACATCGTCCGAGGCATGCGATTTATATGACCTGGCAACTGGTCGACCGCTATGGAGAGGATGCACTTTTCCTTTTATGCAAACCTCCGGCAACGAGGGGTGAAATGACAGAGGTATTGATGGCAAGGCAGTCAATACTATCCTCGAAGGCTGTTATTCAGCTTGCAAGTAAACTCTATTTCGACCCTTCCTCCGGTGGATTTAAGAAAGGATCGGCGGCACGGAAAAGTGCAGGATGCGTAGCAAGGTACATTAGCTGGATTCAGCAGCTGCAATTAACTTTTGATATTTTCTCCATTACCACAGACGAGCTTGAGCAACTACTTCCGGCCGAATTTGACCGGTTTCGCACAGATTTATCCAGCAAAAAACTTCAGCTCGCCAAATGAATTCAACTGCACCTCCGCGGCAAGCAGACAAACTGGTTCTTTGCCCTGTTTAAACAAACGTTAGACGTTTTTTGGAAATTAGCTAGAATAGAGGCTCAAGGATGACCAATGGAGTCACTTTGAAGTAGGAAACTTAATCCTGCCCCACAGCTGACTCCCTTTTTATGGACGCAAAATGTCGACAACCAGCCAAACAGAGCGACTTGTACACGCCTTTTATAATTCGGTCTGTAGCAGATCCGAAAACACTAATTCCCTTGAGATTAAGGGCAAAAGATTCCTGGCCCTTTTAGGACTATTGCAATCCGAGGTCAGTCCTTACAGCAACCGATTCCTGGGCTACTGGGACAAAGATGTTCCTTCGCGATACGGAAAAGAAGCGAGCTTCAAACGTGCGAAAAAAGGCTTCGTGAAATTCAACGATGCGTGGATGCTGATCGTCGCCCAGGCATTTGCCACACGCGAGTTTGTTGAGTGGAAAAGTGACATGCCTGCTCTGGCTACTCACTGGCTCGACTGGCGGGAATCAGATCCTAAACAGGCAAAGCGATCAGTTCCGGCCGAACTGTCCACCGCGTGGACCAGGTTACTTCAATCGGTGGCGGGATCAGATGAATTTAAAATCGTTCGCCCTAGGGGCCGTTTTCCATTGAACAAAGAAACTAAAAAACCAAAGCTCAAGTTCATCGATCTCTTTGCCGGTGTGGGCGGATTTCACTGCGCTCTTCAGAAGTTTTCGGGAAAATGTGTCTTCTCCAGCGAGTTCGATCAAAATGCAAAAGAAACCTATTTCGCCAACTACGGGAAATGGCCGTTTGGTGATATTACGCAGTATTCCGGTGATCATAATAAACGTGACATCTCGGATGTAATCCCCGCTCATGACATCCTTGCCGCCGGATTTCCCTGTCAACCGTTTTCCCAGGCAGGGCAAAAGAAAGGGTTCGATGACGCAAGAGGAACTCTGTTTTTTGATGTGCTTAAGATTGCGAGAAAGCGTCGACCGGGAGCTTTGTTTCTTGAAAACGTTAAAGGCTTGAAAGGCCACGACAAGGGCAATACTTTTAAAGTTATTTGTAAATCACTTCGGGATATCGATTACAAAGTTTACACCAAAGTCATCTCCGCCAGAGACTTTGGAGTCCCTCAAAATCGTCAACGGATTTTTATCGTCGCATTTTCGAAGCCTTTTGAATTTCAATTTCCCAAGCCCGTCAACGTAAAAAAACGAAAAGGCCTGAAAAATATACTTGAGCCCAAACCCGATTCTGGATTTACAATCACAGACAGGATGTGGGATGGGCACCAAAAACGAAAATTAAAACACCGGGAAAACGGAAATGGATTTGGGTATTCACTCTTTAAACCCGACGCTTCCTATGTGAACACAATCTCCGCAAGGTACTGGAAAGACGGAAGCGAAGTTTTGATTGACCAAGGTAAAAAAAACCCACGCACCCTTACGCCGCGTGAGTGTGCAAGACTGCAGGGATTTTCAGATGATTTTTCATTGCACCCATCTAAAAAAGCAAACTACAAACAGTTTGGCAATTCGGTCGCCGTACCGGTCATTGAAGCAATTGCTATGGAAATCAATAAAACGCTGGAAAACAAAATTAAAGCCGTGCCTATCGTTGACCCAAATCAGCCATTACTTGCACACGATCGCGAAGGTTGGGATCGGTACGAAGCTGTCCACTGCTAATTCAAGATTCCTTTTCGTCGAGCCTGACCAGTCTTTTTAAAATTCGAGCTTTCAGTTTCTCACGGCGATTGGCATGCAACTGGCAGGCCCACACCGTGATAACGGACCATCCGCTCCGGCGGAGTCTCTGAGCGGTTCTTCGGTCGCGCTCAACTGTTTTTTGAAACTTTTCCGCCCACCACTCGGTGCGGGTCTTCGGCATTGTCGTTTCTTTGCACCCGTGCCGGTGCCAAAAACACCCGTGAACAAAAACAACTGCGTTTAAACGCGGCAGAACAAGGTCCGGCTTCCCTGGCAGGCTGCGATTCAATGGCCCGTTTACCGTAAAACGATAGCCGCAAGAGTGTATGACGAATCTTACTGCAATCTCAGGCTTAGTGTTTTTGTTCCTTATTCGGGACATTTTGCACTTGCACGATTTTCCGTCCATGATATCATCGGCACAGCAAACCGGTATTTTAATCGGGCGGCCCAGTAAATACGGCGGGCTAGTAAATTCGGACGATTTTTAAAGGGGAAGTTATGGCAAAACTCACAGAAGCTCAACTTGAGCATTTCGAAGCGGAATCAGGAGCGTGCTCTGAAGTGACGGTCCGTGAAGCAAGCCGGGACAAATCAATCACAATTGATCGTTTCGAAAAATCAGAGATTTTTCGGTCCTACGGGCCGCGCACCTTTAAACGCGGAGGCCGAGTCGATCCGAACGGAAGAATGCGGCAAGTGAAAAAATCAGCGGCATTGGCCAAAATAAACGACAAAAAAAAATTCAATATCTACGACTTCAATCCATTAAAACTCGAGCGAACTGCTGAGCTTGCAATCAAATACCCAAAACGGACTGGAAACGAACTGAGGCTTTATTTTCAAAAACGAATTTTTTCTCCCCCGAAAAATGCGATGTTTTTCATCTTCCACCGGAAAGGCGATGAGATTCCCAATATCGGCTTTGCCGAAATGTCTGAATGGACCAATATATTCGACGAAGGAGATCGTGGAGCAAGCTTTGAATTCGGTTTTGGGTTTGACGAGGAGGATACTGCTTATCAAAAGGGTATTCACTCGCCTCAGGCAAAATCGGGCAAACAGCATGTTGTTGGAGTTCGTTACAAACGCAATGCTGCACTCGCAGCCGAAGTAGCAAGATCTGCCAACTTCACGTGCGAGTCAGACCCAACGCATAAAACGTTTCGGTCAGCAACACATGGCGAACAGTTCATTGAAGCACACCACCTCGTTCCTGTTGCTTGCGAAGAAAGATTTGACTATCCCCTCGATGTGAGAGAGAACATCGTAATCTTGTGCCCAAATTGCCACCGAGCTATTCACTTAGCCGATAGCGCGACAAAAAGCAAAATGCTTAAGAAATTTTTCAAAGAAAGGCGAAAATCCCTAAAACGCGTTGGAATTACTCTAAACCAAAAAACACTTCTGGAAATCTACAAAGCGAGCTAACTTACGGCTCGCATCATCATTTTTTTCGTCCGGCTTTCAGTTACCATTTTTTGGATGACTGATAGCCCCTAATTGGCAGCGCACGAAGGTGTTGCCCTCAATTCGAATATTGCCGACAAGACGTCGTGCGTTATTCTTGATTTTGGAGAAAATAGATGTCTCAAACATTATCGGCACACGCGTGCGCATTTCAGTGTGGGCAACAATTAAAGCAACTAGAAATTGAATGCGAGTGGATTACCCGTGACTGGGAAAAGCCTCTCAGAGATGCTAACAGTCTCATGTTCCAGGATCTTGACATTGGCAGTCCTTTTACCCCTGTCTCCATGAATTCAGTAGCCGCACATGAAGTTGAGCGGCGCCGAACACGGCTCGAGCAACTGGCTCTGAAAGCATGTAGCATGCTCCAGGATTTAAAGATGGATGGTGAATCTAATGTTGATGAACACGCTCCAATTCTAAAATCAATTGAGGCCAGTATTTCAAGATGGAGGAAATTGGAACGCGTCAAATTTAAAGACAAGTCCCTCACCCAGATAATGCGAGCGGCTAAAAATACAGTGCCGGTAAATAACGCGAATGAGCTCTTTTTTGAAGATGATGATTGTGAAAAAATCCCTGAATTCGCAATAGATAGTTACCAAAGCTGGCAAAAAGCGCAGCTTGATGAAATCGAATATTGCAGGAAATCCACCGTTGAAGCGCTGAAGGCATTAGAGCAGTTTTGCGCGGTAAAAATTGAGAAATTACCGCAACCAATACGTGATTTGATTCTTTTAGGCGAACAATTTCAAAATCTAGAACAGGAAGCATATCTCGAAGACGAAGACTGTCCTGACTTTAAGGAAAAACTGCGAAAGACAATTCGATTTCTCCTGGCCCCAATACCCTCGCTGCAGTCGACAAAGATCTGTCAGGAACTGGCAGGTGGATCCTGTCTAGAGATTTTAGGGAAGGCAAACTGCCTAATTGCACAATCGCTGGAGCTTCAGGAAGGTCCCAAAAAGCCGGCGACAGGAGCGGGAGACGACTACCCAAAATTGGATATTCCTAAATTCGACAAGGCCAAATCTAAATCTTTTGATAAACAACTCAAAGCTGCCGCACAAAAACAAATAAAACTCCGTGGCATTCAGATTGATTTTGGAAAAAAATTACAACTAAAAAAGCTTTTGCTATTACTTCTTAATGCCAATGCCAATGCCGTGAGTGTTAACCTTTTCGAAGACTATCTTTACCGCACCCAAGCGAAAAAAAAGTCGCAAAACTCTAGCAAGCTGACCAATGCATTTAGAAAAGCAATTACGGAATTAAACGCGCTCTTAAAGAAACAGATGAACGGTCAAGCTCTCAAGGCTAGTTCGTGTGGCAATTTGAATTATCAAATTACCGAAAGCGATCAGGCAGCTGCTTCTTAAAACGCCGTGTTCTTATCGGCCTTATTTCAAAACAACGCGTTTGTACGCGCTGACGAACAACGATGTTGGATTGAACCTTCTGTCTCAATAGTGACCCGCTGTAACTTGAGCAGTCGGTTTCAATCTTTCAACCGAATCTCCGGTTGCAAATGAGTTGAGAACTAACCAAAACTTTTTTGGACTTTTTTTCTCAGGTAGCGCTCAAGTAGCGCTGAGGTAACGTCCGTGAATCCGCGAAGACTAAAATGCTTCACTTTGCTGGCCAAGATGAAAGGTAGCCCCATGCCGGACATGTGCCACCAGCTTTGAACTAAGTGAGATCATAACCAAAAACGGGGAAGGTAAAAACCCATGAAAGCAAAACTTCAGCTGCCTCTTTTCCACACGCTTGCTCCGGACCAAAAAAGAGAATTAATCCAGCTGGTCAAAACAGCACTGGCAATTCCGAAAGGCAGCCCTGTTGAAAGATCAAACTACCACGGGCGTTTCGAAGAAAATGCGCGCACGCTCTGCGAGCATTCTTTCTCAGCCTGTTATGGAAGACGGAACCCCCCACCGCGCGTACGGATCCGGGTGCTTCTCAAGGGAGTCAAACCACTCGGTTACGCCACCTACCTAATCAACAGCTCAAAGCACCTGGTAATTAAACACGCGGTTATCGCAGTGGATTCACGCCAAAACGGGTACGGCAGAAAGATGGTTCAGCGTTTGATATGGATGCATTCTCTAAACCAGAATTCCCGAAAAACGAGGGTGCGCCTCAGCGAATACAACCTGGAGGCTCAGTGCTTTTTCAAACGATGCGGTTTTCTTCATATCAAAACGAGTAAAGGCGAAAAAGGAGAAGCCTTCTATTGGATGGAAAACCAAAATCCGGATTTATAAAACCTTAAGTACTTCACCTATCTCTATCCGTTGAGCTCAACCAAAAGGAAACCTTATGAACCCCCTCAGCCCCCTTAATCGTGCCCCGGAAGTAATCACCCTAGTGTGCTGGATTATATCGCACGAGTTGAATCCCCTGACACCAGAAGAAGACCCGCTTCAACACGCTCTACCAATCCGCCCTGACATCGATCGACTCGATGATGCACTGAGTCCGTTATTTTTGATCGAACCCCATTTGCAGCGGCTCAACAAACACAATGAAGCCGTCAATTCCTCCGGCATTCCCTTAATTCAGGAAGCGGCACAGGCAATGGACTATGGAGCACTTCAATCATTGACGCGGATACACTTCCCTGAATTTTCTACGAACCCGAGGCTGGCAAAAACGAATCATATTCTCCGGGAGCTCTCTTACGAGTTGAACAATCTTGATCGATTTCTCCTTAAATCCCCTGTCGGTTCAATCGGGCGATTTACATTTGGTCCACTCGGAATCGTTGAAAACAAAAGCCGATATCAATTTTTCGACAGCGAACCGATCAACCATGGATCATTCGCGAGATACACCGATTTAATCCGAACCCATGAACGGTGCGGTAAACAAATCCATACGGACCCACTCTACGAATTAGCACCGGTTGGCTGGACAAGCGAATGGGCTCAGTCCCTTCGCGCGAAAGAAACGTATATTCGGCATAATCGAGAGTCCTATATAGTCTTCCTGAAAAATTCCGCAGCATGGTTTCCTGAATCCATAAGAGGTAAGGGATCTCCACACAAAAAACTCAAGGGACTCTGTTTGGAGGAACTGCAAGACCTGCTCGAGTCAGTCCATTCGAAGAATCCTGATTTCTTTGATTCCCCCGAATTCGAACTACGGTACGCTCCCGGTTTAAACGACTTCTATCGAGAAGGTAATTTTGACTTTTTACCGGACGAACGAATCGAGGAGGGAATTATTCAGTTGCTCCTTGCGATCGGACCAGAATCTTTACCGCAGGCTTTCACCTCAAGTGAACCGAGCTTTGCAAATGGAACTGAATTCTAACTCAAGCCATCACCTCCACTCAAACGCATGTGTGAATTGTCGCAGAGCAATTCCTCAATCACTACATCTCGCACTTAATTTGAAAGTAAACAATGAACGAAAATAAAAAAAACTACCTACGTGCAATCTCGGCAATCGAACTGGCTGCATGGACACAGCACCATCTTCTCAAGCCGGTAGCTCCGGAAAATGACGGACTTTTACCATGCATGCCGTGGCGGGAGGATGTTGAGAAATTTGATGATTCAACGAAAGGCGTCTTTCTGGATGAACCCGATGATTTCAACCTTCTTAACCAATCCGAGGAGGCGGTCAATTTCCTAAGTGAAGTTCCACTCATCACCGAATGCTATAACAAAATGGAGCGAAACTCACTTAAACACGCGGCCAGGTACCACTTTTTCGAATTGACCACCAACCCTCGCAATACCAATACGCAAAAACTATTGAAAGAAATTGCGAAACAGACATCCAGTGACCGAATGCTACTTCCTGCGAGCGAGGTTGTCGTTCGCGGTGCATTCACGATCGGTCCGCTGGGGATAATTGAAAGACTTTACGATCACACCTGGTTTGACGAGGCACCTGAAATTAGGGGAAATCTGCAACAGTACACACAGCTGGTACTAAATTTTGAACATACTGGATGTTCGATTACCAAAAATCACCTCTTCGACTTTGAGTGCATTGGCTGGCCATCGACCAGATTCAAATGGCTGCAAGATTCGATGATCATTGAAAAATATTCTGAGGTTCATTTACATCACCATGGAATGCTCCTCTTTCGAGATCCACAGTGGACTGAATCAAAAACGAATGTCAGCGACATCGCGGAGTCCGTTAGAAATGCGATTGAAACCAAATCGACGAGCGAATTGATTGACGATTTAAAATCCTGTTTCACGAAACACCCGGGCTTATGCTTTGAAGGGCAAATCAATTGGGAACTAGCTCCCCTTGGTGAACAAATTGTCAAGCAAAAAAACTGGACAAATCTGAGCCGTGGAGAAGCACAACAACTCCTTCTCTCAATGAACCCCTGTGTCACGGGGCTCGCACAAAAAGTTTCGTTCTAAACAACAACTCAAAATTCACTGAAACCAAAACAGCGCACCGTTGCATTGGCCAAATATCACTTCCTTTATTTCGAATGTAAGGGAATTTATGTTTGGCCGGTGCTTTTTTGCTACTAATTAATTTACGCCTACACGCAAACCTCAATGTCAATAGTTGCAGGTTAAATTTACATCAAATTTTAATTCCAAACGTCATTGGTGCTTTTCAATTTACCCCGTGTTACAATTCGTTCGCGCGATAATCTTTTAACAACTTAAAAAGAAATAACCCGGAACTTACATGAGCGAAAACGGAAGCGCGGGGCCTGACGACGTCGCAGCGATTAAGAAGTTAGGAGAAACACGCGATGCGATTGTTTCTGAATTACGAAAAACAATCGTGGGAATGGACGATGTTATCGATGAGATGATGATCGCCATCTTCGCTCGCGGACATTGCCTGCTGGTTGGCGTCCCCGGATTGGCCAAAACTTTATTGGTCAGCTCTCTGGCAAAAACCATGTCACTGTCGTTTAAGCGAATCCAGTTCACCCCCGACTTGATGCCCTCCGACATCACTGGAACCGAACTCCTTCAGGAAGATCCGGAAACGCACGAGCGGCGATTTAAGTTCCAAAAAGGACCCGTCTTTACCAACCTTTTACTAGCCGACGAAATCAATCGAACGCCTCCCAAAACACAAGCAGCCCTCCTGGAAGCGATGCAGGAAAAACGTGTTTCTTCCGGTGGCGAAGACTTTAAGCTAGACGCTCCTTTCTTTGTGCTTGCTACCCAAAATCCAATCGAACAAGAGGGAACCTACCCTCTACCGGAAGCTCAACTCGATCGATTCCTATTTAACATCATGGTGAAATATCCAACTCGCAGTGAAGAACTGGATATCATGCGAAGTGTGACCAGTGACGAGGAACCGGTAACGAATCAAGTGGTCGATGGTGCGAGTATCCTTGAGTTACAGCATGTTGTCCGGCGAATTCCCGTCGCAGATCATGTGCTAGAGTACGCCGCAGCCTTAGTGCGTGCGACTCGCCCGGACGAACCGGAAGCTCCGGAATTTGTGAAAAAACTAATGTCATGGGGAGCTGGCCCGCGAGCCTCTCTCAACCTCATTCTTGCAGGAAAAGCGAGAGCAGCTTTACGGGGTCGTTGTCACGTTTCTGTCGACGATATCAAAGCCGTTTGCTTACCAATCCTGAGACATCGAATTATCCCAAGTTTTGCCGCGCGTTCGGAAGGAATGAACTCTGACTCTTTGATTGAATTGCTGTTGGAGAAAATTCCAAGCGACGAAAAACTACTGTCGCAAACGACAGGCTAAGCAAATGACCGAACATTTGCCGGACAATAACTATCTCTCCCCCGAGTTATTACAAAAACTTGGGGACCTTGAACTCATCGCCCGCGAGGTGGTAGAAGGACTGCGTGTAGGAACGCACCGTAGCCCGCTCCGCGGTTGCAGTACTGAATTTGCACACCACCGCCAGTACGCGCCTGGCGATCCAATTCGCAGTATCGATTGGCGAGTGTATGGGCGCTCCGATCGCTACTACACCAAACTCTACGAAGCCGAGACAAATTTTGATTGCTACCTTTTAGTCGACGCCAGTTCCTCTATGAACTACGCCTCTGGAAAAGTAAGCAAACTCGAATACGCTAAATTCCTCGCCGCTTCACTCGCCCATATCGTGCTCAAACAACGCGATTCGGTAGGACTTTCGATTTTTGATTCTGAGGTTCGTGCTCATCTGCCGCCACGTTCCACGATGAGCATCATCCTGCAGATCGATCAACTACTGCGAAACATCAAGCCCGTCCCAAGAAGCAGCATTGCTAAACAGCTCCACGATATCGCGATCATGATGAAACGCCGCTCTGTCGTTGTGGTCATCTCTGACCTATTGTCGGATGTTGACGATATCCTCGCAGGACTCGACCACCTCCGATTCGATGGACATAGCGTTGTTGTCTTACACACCCTCGACCCTTACGAACTCGAATTCCCTTTTCAAGGTGCTTGGTGTTTTGAAGGTCTCGAGCTCGAGGAACCAGTCACGACTCAGGCGGATCGGATTCGGGAAGAATATCTCGCCAACTTTAATCAGTACATGACAAAGTTGCGTGACGGATGTGCTGGAAGTCAGGTCGATTACATGACCGTCGACACTTCGCGACCACCCAACGAAGTCTTGAGTGAATTTTTCTTTCAACGCGGAGCGATGATCAATGGTGCTTCTCCGGGAGCTCGCCCGTGACCTTTCTTCACCCATTAATTTTACTAGCCGGTCTTGGAATATCCCTTCCAATTCTAGCGCACCTTCTGAATCGCCATCAAGTTAAACATACGCCGTGGGCAGCGATGCAGTTTCTGAATCGCAATGTTCGCGTTCGTTCCCGACAGATTCGTTTGCGAGATTTATTACTTCTTCTCCTCCGCTGTGCCGCGTTGCTGCTTTTAGTGTTGGCACTCGCAAGGCCCGCCTGGCAAGGAAGCGTTGCCAGTTGGTTTCCCGGGGAATCGCGTTCGGGAGTGGTGATTGGCCTCGATGCCTCATTCAGCATGGCACACGGCGATAAAGATCAAACCCGTTTTCGCCGCGCTCTTGATCAAGTCGAAGTCATTACCGAGAACATCCAACAAGGCGATCCGGTTTCACTGATCCTGCTCGGAGGCGAGAACAAGATTCTCACTCGGAACATGGCATTTGACCGGGATAGATTTCGCGAACTTCTTGAAACTGCCAAAACTGTCCCAGCGGGATTAGACCTCGACCGCGTCCCCAGTCAGCTCAAAGAACTGGCCGATGACATGGAGGCACCCAATAAAGAGGCCTACTTCATCACTGACGTTCAGGCTCGCGACTGGGATCAGTCGTCGACTAAATTCCAGTCCGCTCTTGCCGATTTACGTGAGAGCGCACAGGTTTTTCTCGTTCCAGTGCCGGGAGTAGAAGCCAACCTAGCTATCACCGAACTCGACCTCGTTTCAGGAGTACTAAGAAAAGGTGCCGTGGGCCGTTACCAGGCCACGGTGCAAAACTGTGGAGCTGATCCCGTAACTAATGTGGAGGTTCAGTGTCGAGTCGAAGGCGTTCAGATCGACACCAAAACCATTCCGCTCATTGCTGCCGGGGCTTCCGAAACAGTTTCTCTGTTCGTTCCCTTTCACAACTCAGGAGCCACCCGGATCACTGCTGAAATCACCGGAGACCTCCTTCCCACCGACAACGTCAGACGTGTGGTTGCCGTTGTGAGAGATCGCGTTTCGGTTCTCTGTGTTGATGGAACCGACGGGACCGCTGGCCGACTCGTCATGGCGGCACTCCTGGCACGAAGCGACGGCTCAACAGATGAGAACTTTCAAGTCAAATCCATCCCATGGCTCTCACTCCCCTCTGAGCCACTCGAGGAGATAGATGTCGTCATACTCGCTGACGTCCCCGAGATCACTGAAGAACAAGCCAAGCAATTATCTCGGTACGTCCGTCAAGGGAACGGGTTAGTTTGGTTTGCAGGCAAAAATGTAAAAGCGAATGTCTGGAACGAACGATCGGCAAGCGGAATTCAACCGCTGCTACCGGCAAAGCTAGGCCTTCCAGTTGACGCCAGCACCGGTAAGGGGGCTGGCCGGCCACTGGACCCTGCCCTTCCCGACCATCCCGTTTGCCTTCCACTTCGCTCTCTCCCCGAAGACCTGTTTAGCGAAACTCGATTTCTAACTAGGCTCGATGCAGATACTCCGTCGTCCAGTTTCCCAATCTTAAAATTAGCTGGCAGTGGTAATCCAATCTTACTCGAACATACTCTTGGCCGCGGCCATGTCTTCATGTTTACGACTTCGGCTGGAACAACTTGGAACAACATGGCATTAACGCCCGTCTTTCCAATGTTGATGCAGCAAATCGTGACCTACCTCGCCGGTCGCGAATTTGAGCAATCCCAAACCGTTGGCGACTCACTCTCACTCGCCTACGTCGAACAACCCGATGCCAGCGATGCGGTATTCGATTCGCCATCGGATGAGACAATTACAGTGCCCGTTCGCGAGCATCGAAAACAATTCGTCGCACTTCTTGAAAATGCCAGAGAAGCGGGGTTTTATGAAGCTCGGGTGAGCGTGCAGGCTCCCGGACTGCCCATCGCCGTTAATGTTGATTCTCGCGAATCGAATGTCGCTTCACTGACCACGCCCCAACTCAACAAAAATCTTGATTCCACCAGTATTATTATTGCTCCTTCCGAAACTGAACTAGCCTCAGCCATTGAAGCGAACCGCGCCCGCAAGTCCTCGTGGCGTCAATTCATGTTCATCGGACTGATGCTCTTGATTGCCGAAAGTCTTTTTGCGGACCGCCTGCGGAAAAGAAAACAAACCAAAGGACAATCACCCGTTCCGTCAGCCAACTCCAATAGTGGAGGCCAGGATGACTGAATTACAAATCCTCTCTGAAATCGAAAGTGTGTTTTGGGCACGACCTCTATCTAATGCCTTACTCGGCGGGATTCTCGTCGGAATCGTTTTACTCAGCATTTACCTTTACCGTCGACCATGGGGCTTGCCTCGCTGGCTTCAGATCTCCCTCGCGGTGACGCGGGTCTTGATTCTCGCTTTGGTGTTAGCCACTTTTCTGGAACCGATGGCGGTGATGACCGAAACCCACACCGAGGTAAAAAACCTGCCAGTGCTGGTCGATGTTTCTGAGAGCATGTCGATGAAGGATCAACGCAAACGACCTGGTGATTTGCTCGACGCCGCAGTTGCACTGGGAATGGTTTCCTACGACGAAGATACCATCACCGACCAAGCCGTGACTCAATTAAATACGGACCAACGACAAAAAATTGATACATCTTCTCGCCTCGATTTAGCGACCGCCGTCATCAACGAATCGGGGCGACCAACACTCGACTCTTTAAGTGAGTCAATGGATCTGCGTTTTCATGCCTTTGGCAAAACTCCTCGTCTGATCAGTGACGGTAAAAATCTGACCAGCGATGACCTAACAAATTTGAAAGCGATAGATTCGAGCACCTCCATTGCGACTTCACTCGAGGCAGTTGCCAACTCCAGTGGTGTGCCGCCGGCGGGGATCGTTCTCCTGTCAGACGGAATCGATAACGAAACTTCCCAGCGATCCGAAGCGATCCTCCGAGATCTCGGAGTACGTGGCATCCCCGTGTACACCGTTCCTATCGGCCTCCCCAATCCCGACGACGTTGCGATTCGCAATATCGTTATGCAGGAAGTCGCCTTCCCGGGCGATAGTGTTCCAGTTCGCGTGCAAATCCAATCAAAGGGCTACGAGCGACGCACCGCGCGCCTGTCCGTTCTTCTCAACGGCCGGAGAGTCTCTCAGCGCACCGTGCGTTTTAAAGGGGGCCTTCAATTTGAAGATATCGATTTCCGTGTCGATGTTTATGAAAAAGGTGCCGCCCAAATCGCGATCGCCATCGAACCATTCGACGATGAAGTTTCTATCGCCAACAACCGCGTGGAGCGAAGTATCCGCGTCGTCAATGAAAAAATTAACGTGCTGTATATCGAAGGTAATTTCCGCTGGGAATATCGCTATCTGCATGCGATCTTGAAACGTGACCCCCGTATTAACGCAACGTTTGTTGCCTCCAACATGGGACCGGAGTTAGCCCGCAATTCCCCTGAGCATATCGAACGCTTTCCAAGTAAACGAGAAGAAGCGTTTAAATATGACTTGGTCATCTTAGGTGATGTCGACGCAGCCTTTTTCAGCGAAGACGAATTGGCATTACTCGAGGAACTGGTTCGCGATCGTGGCGGTTCGTTATTGATGCTTTGCGGACCAATGCATTCCCCCAATTCCTACGCAGATACGCCCGTCGAAGCAATGCTCCCGGTTCGGTTTGATCCCGATGAAAAATGGGAAGACGTTTCTGAATCTATTTTCCCCGTGCTGACCCCCGAAGGCCAAAACAGCATGGTGATGACTTTGGAGAACGAACAAGCAGATAACGATTTAACCTGGAGCCGAGTGGCACCGCTGGATCAACTCCCACCGCTGATTGGACCCAAACAAGGGGCGACCGTTTTGGCATCTCTCTCGGATGGAAATTCCAATTCTGAGAGCCGTTACCCACTGGTTGCCTGGCAGCGTTATGGAACAGGCAAATGCTTGTCAATCACGACCGATCGCCTCTGGCGGCTACGATTCAAAACGGGCGACAAATACCACTGGCGGGTCTGGTCTCAGTGCATTCAGTTTCTGACCCTTTCAAGGCTCATGGGTGAGCACAAACGCATTCGCCTTGAGACCGACCGGTCTATCTATCCAGCGGGAACTCAGGGACGACTTTACGCTCACGTCCTCGACGAAGATTTCGAACCAATCGTCCAGCCTCGTTTTGAAGTCATCGTCAACAACCTGGACGGCACATCGCTACAACAACGGGTCGTTTTGCAGCCAGACCAATCTCAACCGGGCCTCTACGAAGGTTATTTCTCTCCTCCAGCCGCCGGGCGATATCGCGTGGAGGCCAACGAAAACGATCGTAAGCAATCCAACACGACTGAATTTCAAGTGACCGATGTCCGCCAGGAATTGATGGACACCGATGTCCGATTAGAGCACCTCCAGCGGATCGCAGACCTGACCGGCGGCGAAAACATAAGTGTACGCGAACTTCCGAAACTGACATCTCTGATTGACGCGGAAAAGGTCACGACAACGGTGCGATCAGAACGTCCACTGTGGGATAATAGCCTCGTCGCTTTCCTACTAGTTGCCTTCCTTGGATTCGAATGGATCATGAGAAGGAGATACGACTTACCATGAGTACTTCTTCTAACACCTCGCAATTCAAACAGCTTGATTCTCGCATCAAATCGGCTTGGCGACGAAACCAGGTATTGCAACTCGTTTCCGGGTTGCTGAACTTCTGCCGCTGGGTCGTGCCGCTCTTTGTTTTGGCAGTGGCGATTGATTGGATGACGTTTTTACCCTCGGCAGGGCGATACGTCGTTCTGGCCGGACTGTTGGCAGTAGGGATTTATAAAGCATGGAATTTTGGGTGGCGGAACCTTCGCCGCTTCAATGCCACCCACACTGCCCTACTTCTTGAAAAACACCATGGAGGGATGGAGAGCCTGCTGGTCTCGGCAGTTCAACTTCGAGATTCAAATAGCGGCAACGGCACGTCTTCGGCGATGCGAGAGAGAACGCTTCAATTAGCCGAAGAGTCAGCAACTGCGGTGAACCCCAAACAAGCCGTCCCTTTTGGCAAACTCAAATATCCCGCACTCGCTGTTTTCGGGCTGGGAATTTTGATTGCGACCTTCTCGATTCTGAATACTCCCTTTGCGACCGCTGGAATGAAGAGAATTCTGGCCCCTTGGTTGGTCGCGGCCTATCCAACCTACACGCACCTTCAGTTCGAGCAGGGAGACTTAATCGTCAAAGAAGGTGAGACCGCAGAAATCAAAGTCGGCGTCTCGGGAATCGTTCCCAGCCAGGCCAAGCTGTTCTTAAGCACCGGTCAGGGGCAACCTCGTGAGATAGAACTCGACATCACCGATGGGAATTGCCAATACACAATCGCATCCGCCTCCCGCGATTTCCGATACCGAATCAAAGCGGGCGATGCGAGAAGCGACTGGAACGAAGTTCGCGTCATCCCTGCCCCACGAATTGAAAATGTCCGGGTTGGGCTCGAATACCCAAAATATCTTCAACGCGACAGCGATACAATCGAAGCATTAACCTTGACGGTCCCCGAAAGCACGACCGTGCATTGGGATCTGACACTCGATCGCCCTATTCGCGATCCCGTTCTGCACCGCGACGGCGAAACACCGCTGCCGCTAAAGGTCAGTGACGATGGCCTCAAATTAGTCATCGATGAACAGGTCGAAGCTTCTCGTGGCTATAGTTTTTCCTGGGTTGAAAAAGAACATGGTTTTGATTTTGTCAGCCCTCGATACTATCTCCAAGTAGCAGCCGACCAACCACCGCGGGTGGAACTCACTTCTCCAGAGTCCAACGTGAACGCGCTACTCGGCCGCCAACTCGATCTCGCAGTACGGGCTCGTGATGACCACGGAATTGGTGAAATGAAAATCACCTACGGTGTCAATTTGCGACCGACCAAATCGGTTGCCCTCGCCGTCTCCAACGACAACACCGAAGGTGAGCAGGACATCAATTGGGATTACCGAGACGATTTACCCGATCTCAAAGTTGGTGATACCGTTTCCTTCGTAATTGAAGTGACCGACCGTTACCCAACTCCCGACGGCCCCCACCAAGCGATCTCGGACACGCGACGGATCACTTTCCTTACCCGGGAAGAGTATCTCGCCCAAATCGCCAAGAAAACAGACCGCCTCTTAACCCGTGTTCGCACATCCTATCGACAAGAACGCGCCGCCCACGCGCTAGTCAATCAACTTGACCCGCAAAGCGATACTTACTTGCAAACATGTCAACTCGAAGCAATTCGTCAAGAAATGCTGCGTCAGCAACTCAATGATATTGCCATTGGCGTCCAAGACCTGCTCGACGATTTGAAGGCGAACAATGTTTCCGATGCTGTCGAATCTGACACGCTCGTTCGGGTTCGCGAAGGGCTCACAACGATCGCAGAAACCCGAGTCGCTAAAGCTGCGTCTTTGTTGCGTGAGCAAACGGGTGCTGCCGAGAACGGAACGTTAGATCCGACTCCAGCTACTCAGGTTGTCAATCAAGCTGCTCGCGAGCTGGCCGATCTTGTGCTTCAACGCGGCATTGATTTCGCCCGCGAAGTGCTCGCCCGCGAATCGCGAATGCTTGCTCAGGAACAGGCTACCCTGCGTCTGCTCGCAATTCAATCGAAGCAAAACGATCCAGCCGAAGTGATCGCAAAACGACAAGAAGAACTTGCTGTCTGGACCGACCATCTGATTGAATCCCTTCGAAACGGAATGCGTTACGACAAACGCCCTATTTCCGTGCTCGGATTGACGCGTCGAATCAAAGAACTTCGCTCCAGTGGTGCCGAAGAAAAAATGAAAACTGCAGCCAGCCTAATGCGGGATGGGAAGTCAACCGAACTCGCCCCCCTACCCTCTGAAATTATTGCCGCATTTTTGAATGCCGAATTCAGCATGAGGACGGGAGCTGAGTACGCAGCCATCACTGAATTTCGCTCGCGGTTAAATTCCTTGCTTCAACGTCAACAGAAACTCCGAAAACAATGCGAAGCGTTGAGCGTTGATGATTTCTTAGGTGGGAAAGCTGATATCGTTGCGACTCAGTCCGAAATCCAAGCGGCCTTAGTCACTTCGCTGCTACCTCCGGTCCCGACACCGCGAGCTCGACTGTTTGATTCAACGATTCCTCAGCCACTTCCCGTCGAAGAACTGCGATCAGAAACCGAACAGACCCTGGCAGGTGCTCTTGAAAAGTTAAAAGCGGGTGAACAAAAACTTGCCATCGAACGCCAGTTGAAGACCGAAGAGAAGATGATCGAATTCGCTGAACTCCTCGAATTCGCTTCGTTGGAACTAAGCCTTCGCGCTCAGGGACTTAATTCACTTGTATCCACGGCGACCGAACGGGTTACGCGAATCGAAGACTTTGAAGAACGACAAATTGACCTCCTTGAACGCACCGAAGAAGCCGCGTTGGATGAAGTCAATTCAAAATCGCTCGCTGAAGAACAGCAATTTCTGATGGAAGAAATCAGCGAATTCAAAAACGAATTGATTGGAAACGAGGGAGCGGATCAAGACGCGTTACCGCTACTTAGCCAGCTCGAAGTCGCAGCCAACATCACTAAGAGTTCGCTCGACCCTCTCAAATCCAACACACCTGAAGAAGCACTCGAACTGCAGGAAGAAGCCGCCGACGCCCTGGCCCTGGCATTAGAGATCGCCCTCGCGCAATCAGATCGCCTATCGATGCTGCAAGATTTGTATTCATTCCAACGCTCGGTTGGAGATGCAAACGGCTGGATGACAGATATTGTGGACGAACAAACTGACTTAGTTGAGGCCACAAAATCAGCCAAACCCGAAGATGGCCCCAAACTGATTCCTGTCATGACAAATCTTCGACAGTGCTACACTGACATCGCACCCATCCTCGATCTAGTCGCAGGACGCCTCGATGCAGGAACCCCACTCCTATTCGCCGGCACTGACTTGGAAGACGCCATTCTCGGAGTCGAAGATGGTGATTTCATCGACGCTACCGACGCTCAGGAAGTCGCTGCCGAATCACTGGCCGAAGTCAGAGTCTTAGTCGATGCAGTCCAGCGACAAACAGGCTACGTTGCAGAGATTGTGGAGTTCCTGCATGCAACGCAGGCCGATGCTGCCTCGATGGCATTTCAGCAAGAACAGCTTAAAAAGAGATTGGTCTTGGAAAAAGCAGATATCTCGACCGCTCTCACCGAACAACAGCGTGCACTTCAGCAGCAAGCCGAAATCCATGGTCGAAAGTTAGTGACGGCGACCGGGATGATCACTTTCGCAGGCCCGGCAACTCAAATGCTCACCGCCGCGGAGATGCTGAAATCCGGAAATGCCGACGCGGCTCTAGGGCAGATGGAGCTTGCCGAAGAGACGCTCAAAATCAATGCGGAGGAATTACTACTCACTATCACTATGCTGCACGGCCTGCCGAGCATTGAAGTCACCAGCGCCTCCGCGGAAGAACTCGTTTTGTTACTGGATATCCTCTCGCTCGCTAGTGACCAGCGAGACCTTGCTCGAGTGTCCGAATCCGCCGTACCGACTGAGCTAAAAAGCTTGTCGAGTCGACAAGACAAATTAACAACCAAGATCAAAAAGGCTATCACAGGCGATACTCCCGATCCAAAATTAATCGCTGCAAACGTGGCTATCACCGAGGCGACCCAAACCATGCAGGACTCCAATCCAGAGGGAACGCGTCGCAATCATGAATTGGCCAACGATGCCTTAAGACAATTCGTTATCGAACAAGCCCTGATCCTCGAAACGGCCAAGGGAGTCTCGGCTTCCAGCGATGAACCGGTTCTAACAGAGGCGGAAACTACTGACTTAAGCCTGTCGGTTGCCAATTTCGTTTCTGATTTTGTCAGCGGAGAGGCTCCCAAGGATAAGAAAACCGAATGGGAAGTTCTCGGCGAACGAGAACGTGCCGCGCTGAATCAGAATTTTGCTCGAGAATTACCTTTAGAGTATCGTGGAACGCTCAAGAATTATTACGAGAGGGTCGCAAAATGAATGCGATGATCTATCTAAAAATCACAGGTCTACTGCTATTTTTATTCGCACCGCTCTCGTTGTCCGCCCAGGATTCCCCCGAGCCAAAAGTGAAATCGGCGACCGAGCAAGAGACAGACGGCGCACCCGAGTTAACCGAAGCCGCCGACAAAGCGATCGAACGGGGCCTGCAGTTTCTCCTCAAATCACAAAACAAAAATGGCTCATGGACCGGTGAGAACGGAGCGACCGATATCGGTGGCACTTCCCTCGCACTCATGGCTTTCATGGTGAAAGGACATTTCCCCGGATTTGGAAGACATGGTGTCGCACTTGATCGAGCCAAAAACTATTTGCTTCAGCGAGCAGATGATTCACCCAATGGGGCGATGGGAAGCATGTACGAGCACGGGCTATTCACGCTCGCCTTGTCAGAACTTTGGGGCATGACCAAAGACGTCGAAGATAACAAAAGAATTCAAGTCGCTCTGGAACATTCAGTTCAAGTAATCTTGCGAGCACAAAGCCCACTCGGTGGGTGGAGATATGGCGCTCGCCCCGATGCTGGACAAGACACTTCTGTCACCTCGACAGTTTTCGTTTCACTAGCTTCAGCAAGACAGGCTGGTATCCTCGTTCCTACCGAAACAATTAATCGAGTCGTCGACTACTACCGAGAACAGGTCTGGAATGAAGCAACTGGTGGCTTTGGATATCAGGGGAACACGGGGACGACACTTGCCTGTACCGCTGGCGGCGCCTATGCCGCGCAACTCTGCGGCAAACGTGATACAGAATGGGTTGCCGCCGCGATTCGCCATCTCGAAAACAACCCAAAAGCTTTCAATCGAAAAGAACTTGGGCACTTTTACTACGCCCATTATTACGCCATCCAAGCGATGGTTCAGGCCGGAGGAGATCACTACGCCAAATGGTATCCCAAAATTCGTGACTCGCTTATTGGACTTCAGCAGCCTGATGGATCTTGGAACGATCTGGAAAAAGAACCACACCCCCACAAGACACCGATGGCAATCATTACCCTTGGAACCCCCTATCGGTACATCCCGGTATACCAACGATAATCGCCAACGATAATCGCCAAGCAATGACAGCGCTGAGTGAGAGAGACTAAGAGAGGAACTAACAAGGAAATCGATGATGAGATCACGAAAACAGATTGCCTCGATTATCGCCGTTTGCATTTACTGCGTGGGGCTGGCCCAAACAGCTCAGGCACAGAACAGCAAATCTGGAATCCAACTCACTCCCCGCGGCAAAGAACTTTTAACGCAATACACTGACGAGTTAAGTTCGCTGAACTCAGAAATTGAAGCGGCTCTTCCCACAATTGCCCCTGATCAGAAACAAGCTTTTCTCGACGCGCGATCCGCACTGGCGAATATTAAGCCTCCAACAGAGGAAGAAAACGCAGTTGCGAAAAAGAATTACGAAAAAGAAAAAGAGCAGGCGGAAGCCACAGCGTTATTAAAAGCGAGAGCGCTTCAAACAGATATTGATAAGTTCCTCGCCTCTAATTCGCTTGACTCCAAACTGCTGAAGGCAGCGATTATTCGAAACGCCACTCCACAGGGTCTCGCAGAATTCGCACAGCAAGGACCTGCCGAAGCAAAACTCCTGGAACAGCTCTTCGCTGATGAAGCGTTGATGAAGCAGATCCTAATTGCAGGCGGGGCGAACGGCGGAGAATATGGCGAAGCGATGCAAGTCTACACCGCTATCTTGGAAAAGAGCCAGCGGGCCCGTGAAGTCGGCAGCATTTTTCAACGACTCGCCCTGGGGACCGCGATCCACATGCCCTGGTTAATCGGCAAGGAAAAAGGTGGCGTCCACAACATCGTCTACCGAACTCAAACCACCGTCGATCAGGTAGAACGCTATCTCCATTATGAGAAAGCATTTCTTGACGGGGAATTAGACCCAGCCTTCCAAGACATGAATACTTGGGAATGTCGTTTCATCACCGACGACCCTTACAGCGACGAAGATTTGGCATGGACTCGCAAGATGATGCAAAACTACCGGCCAGACCATATCACCAATCCCGATTACAAATGGCGATACGTGCGGATCGTAAAGAGTGACGTCCCCTACGTTAGCCCAACCTCAGACCCTTCCCTTGGCACACCCGCCCAGCAACATATTGCTCTTGGTGGCATTTGCGGCAGGCGAGCATTTTATGGCCGTTTAGCAACTCGGGCGTTTGGAATTCCATCGCGAGCCTCGACCCAAACCGGCCACGGAGCGATGTGCCACTGGACACCTGATGGCTGGGTCGTTTGCCTTGGAGCCTGGTGGTCAAGTGCCTGGTGCGGCCCGCAGGGAGGACTCGACTTCCTTCTTGACTCGCAAGCACGCGAACATACTGACGATTATCTACAAGTTCTACGCGCTCAATGGATCGGCGATTCACTTGGCGAGCCCGATGTTAGCATCCGGCAGTATGGAAGCGGTGGTGGATTTTGGGACGGACTCGCTTTTTATAAAAAGCGGGCGATCGTTGAAGACGCCGAGATCAAAGCCCTTGAACTGGCAGGGGGAATGAAGCTAGGGGAATCGGATGACCTCCTAGGCGATGAAAAGGGTGAAGAAATTGAGATCCCGGAATCAGATAAAACGATCGTGTTTGGCGATGATGGAATCATTACCATCCCGGCCGCCGCCTGCGATCGGCCAACGAACAGCACCGACAAAGTTGCTTTTATGAAAAGTTGGGACGGTGGAACTCAAATTCATTACGGCCGCTTGGGGCAACGCCCGGAACTCATTAGATACTCGGTCGAAGCTCCCGCAGCAGGCGCCTACACACTGGTCGCCGACGTTGCCACAGTATCTCCCAAACAGGAGATCATCCTCCGATTAAATCGGCGAACACTCATCGACATCTCACTCCCCTATACCAAAGGAATGTGGGAGCAATCCAAGCCAGTCACAATCGATCTCAAAGAAGGCAGAAACACACTCATGTTTACCTGCCGAGCGCCAAATCGCGGCGTCACGATGAAAGAAATCAAACTGGTTCCCGCTCAATAACGAAATACGACATGACCAAGCACCTTTTTCAATGTTTCATTTTTTCGGTTTTTGTGAACCTCTGGTTGTCCAGCGCGGTACTCGCGCAAGACAGCGGCACTCCGATCGCCAAGGAAAAAATTGAGACGCTAAAAACCAGTCTCGCAGAACAACAAAAAAATGGAGCCTCCTCGGCTCGCCAACGACTCGCGGTGAAACGCTTGATTCGCGATGCCGGTAAACTAATCGACGCCAATCCAACCGCTCCTAACCGTTTTGAAATCCTTACGATCGTTTTCAAGGCGCAACAACGCCTCTTCGAAATGGACGACTCCTCCCGTAATCGAGAAGCGCTGTTGGAGACCTGTAAGGCGTTAGTCAAAGCCCCCAAAAAGTATGCCGACCACCGATTCGAAGCCGACATTCTGTTAACACAAACAGAATTAGCTCGGCAAGGAGCCGATGCCGAAACTCGACTCGCAGCTCTCGCACCCATGATCGACCGCTATCGTGACACGCCAGCCGATGCCAGGATGCTTCGCACTGCAATGTTAATGGCCCTTGAGCTGGGTGACCCACGCATGATTAAAAACATTCGCGAACAGATGACTGATCGGTTTGCGGGTGATCTCGACATGATCAACTTCCAACGTGAAAAACTGGGCGGCCAGGTTTTTGGAGCGCCTTTTTGCGGAACGTTCGAGAGAAGTGATGGTCAGATGATCCATCTGCCGGCCGACATTTTGGGAAAAACTACCGTTCTCTATTTCTGGACAAAAGAAGAACACGGCAAGAAAGACTTTGACGGACTTGTTGCTCACTACAAAGCACACAAAGCCGACATGGAGGGACGAATTCGGATTATCAGCTTCAATGTCGATCAACTTCCCGACGCCGGTGAAAAAATCTTGCGAGAAAATGGCGTCGACTGGCCTGCCCTGCATCTTCCCGAAGGTCGCGAAAACCGGATGTACAAAACCTTCGCCAGAAAAGACACCGCGATGGTCACCCTCACTCCCACAGGCTACGCCGCTTTGGTCATGGCAGGCTCGACACGAAAAAAAGTTGGCGACGATGGCACCCGAGACCACGAACGATGGTTTCAATCTTCTTTGGCCAGGGACTGGAGTAGAGAACGATACGTCAACCAACTCTCCTCTCTTTTTGCCGGTGACTTTTTCATTATCGAGACGGAAGGTGAATTCAACCCAGCTCTTCCTCCCGAACTAAAGTCGATTTCTAAACCAATCAAACGAACGAATGCCTCAGTTCCAGAGAAAACACTCAAGGAAATTCAAGATTGTTTTATTAAGTCCCCGATGCGCTACCGGGCTACGTTTAAAGAAACTCAATCCGCTTACCAAAAAGCAAGCAAACTCTGCGGCAAAGCGATCGCCAGTCATCCCAACGCTCCCGATCTTTGGATCGTGCGCAATCGCCTGATCATTGCACAACTTGGACTTTGGAAACTGACCACCAAACACTCCTACTATCTCAAAGCGGTTGAGGAATCAAAAACGGCATTAGATTCTGAAATACCCAAAGGGGCAGATATCATTGCCCGATTCTGCCTCGCCAAAGAATCGCTTCGCGACCCGCAAGCTGAACCGGAGCCAATCATCCGTGATTTTGTCCAATCCTCAGGAGGAAAAAGTGCGCCCGGGATCGCGTTGGCCGCCGCATCGTTACTCGCACTCGACGTTGCAGATCCAGATCTTCATGAAGAGTACCGTGAACTGATTCTCTCGCAACATATCGACGAACCTTCGATGTGGACCTACGCATCTTTTTTGCTCGACCGTTACCACCGGTATTGGATCTTTCGTGTACCTTTCACTGCCGGTTGGTCTTACGGACGCAGGCAGCAGTGGATTCTTGGACAAGGACATCCCGACCAATTCGAGCGACGCTTCCAGGCAGAACTGAAAACGCTCGATGGGAAAAAGATTCGGATTCCTCAAGACTGCAAGGGAAAATGGACAATAGTTTTGTTCACCCATAGTTGGGTAGAAAATGAAAAATCTCAATTGCCAAGTACGGTAACCAGATACTTGAATCCCTATATCGATAAGAGAGCACTCGACGACACCCAGGTCATGGTGGCAGTTTTGGACGAGAACACTTGGCCTGTCGAAAAATATCTCGAAGAAAAACCGCTCGGCTGCCAGACATTGGTAGTCCAAGGGGGACTCGAAAATCCCCTCGTTCAGCAGCTTGGAATTCTCGATGAGGATCAACAACCTAATGCACTCGTTTTCCGTCCTGATGGTAGCATCGCACTCGTCAACTCCGGACTAACGATGAGCAGGACGCGTTCGCAACTCATCCCGAACCTGATTGACAGGCAAGACGAAGAATCGGTCGTTGCACTTTTGGAAAGCGGCAAGATTGATCAAGCCAAAAAACTTATCTTAAAAATTGCACCGCCGTTTGACCCCGAAGCAGTCGACGAACGAGGACGAAAGCTGCGAAAACCCGTCTACAACTACATGCACATTCGCGCCCGAGCAAAAACCTATGTTGCTCTCGAGGATTGGGACGCCGCGTTGGCGGATGCCGAAGAGGTGGCTAACTTCCTGACCTCTAAAGGAGGCTGGATGAGCATGCGGCCGGTCGAACTCGATGAAGCCGAGCAGCTCGTTGAAATGATTCGCGCAAAACTAAAGCCCACAAAGAAGTAGCGTTAGCAATTCAGCACTTTCAAAATAGATAATTCCCCAGGACGCTCAATGATCAGTATTAAGAATCTAGCCGCGTCTCTATTTTTAGTTATCACAGTGAGCATCATCCACCTGTTAAGCTCGGTAGCATGGGCTGGTGAAATCACATCCACGGAGGGGAAGCATCTGTTTATTCTCTCGGGCCAGTCGAACATGGTGGGGATGAAGCCCGAATTGTCATTCACCCCCACTGTATCAAAAGCCTTTGGGAAAGATAACGTGATCATCGTCAAAGACGCGGCGAGCGGTCAGTCGATTCGTAGCTGGTGCAAGTCGAACCACGAATTCCCGCCGCCAACAACTGGCCGTGTTCCTAAAGTTAGAGGTGAACTTTACGGTCGGCTAACCAAAAAAGTGACAACGGCAATCGAAGGACAAACGATCCAAACCGTCACACTGGTCTGGATGCAAGGTGAATCAGACCTCAACAATACTGCCTACGACACCTATCTCAAAGAGCTACGGACTCAACTGGAATCAGATCTAAAGATCAAAGAGCTTCATATGGTCATTGGCCGAATCAGCGACAGTGGGCTCGATGTGCAAAAGCGATTGGAAGGTCGGTTGAATATTCGTCGCATCCAGAAAGAGTTTGCCGAATCTCAACTCAAAACCGAATGGGTTGATACGGACGACCTCAACGATCGGAAAGTTGACGGAAAAGTCATCCACGACTTGCATTACCATCCGGAGGGATACCGCATCCTTGGCGAGCGTTTTGCGAAAAAATCGATTGACTTGATTCAGCAGCAATCGAATCAAACGTTAAAAAAAACGCCCTAGGATTAGATCCCTATCTCGTGCCAATTTAGCCCTCAAAACATCGGGCGGCTTGCTTTTAGTAACGATTGCATCATTCGCCTCGATAGATATCGCTGTACAACAAAAACAGCCCTCCCATGGAGACCGGCATCAGCAGAATGGCGGGGATGTAACATGCCAACGCAGCCAACATCAAAAGGAAATAGTTGACCAGCATGTACCAAACGATTCCACCAAAGTTCAGTTTTGCACCCGCCCAACTCTGCTTGATCGCTTCAGCACCGGAGAGCTTTCGATCGGCAATCAACTGAAACGCAAAAACAAATGGAAGGTTAATCAAAACGCTAATTACCATCAGCACTAAAAAAAAGACAAGGTAAGCAACGATTCCCACGACGATCCCTAAACTTGCCGCTGCTTCTCCCTCCATCGTTCCATTAATCAACGCCCAAGCAGCTAAGGCCACAACTACAAAAAGACCAACCGTTACCATCGAGGCGACGATTGAAAAACCAACCATGATCAAATAGGCGATCAGTCCTTCGCCAAATTGATCAAACCCCTTAAACAGCGTTCCAAATTCTACCTGCCGTCCCGCCTGGCGGTGCAAAAAGCACAAATAGATACCGATCAACATTGGCCCCATTACAATCCCAAATGGCACCATCGAGCCAACAAGAACGCCTACCAATGAGATCCCAAGAAACAATCCATATTGATTACCAATCAATTCCTTAGACCGACTCAACAACTCTATTGGCCGGACGTTCACCTTGCGGATCGGTCCGTCCTTGGGGCTATGCTTTGGGCCCAGCGTAGTCGTAGGCATTTGCCCCTGCGGTGTGTAAGGGTTGCTGTATTGGTTGTCAGTGTTCATGAAAAACTCTCAGCCATTGAAATGGGGGCCAGGCTCAAAAATGGGATAACTCACAGTCTATCAGTTCATTTAGCGATTGCATCGAGTTCACTCAATTTAAATCGCACACTTAAAATATAGGGCTGCTCTCCCTGCGACCAATGTCCATAGGTAGTCACCACAAACGTATCATCTGGCAACACCTCGACTCCAGGATAAGTCGTATCGTATCCTTTTTTATTGTCTTTCAACCGTACGGAATACTGTCCGTCGCTGCCATTTTCTAGGTCTTCCCAAGTCCCAACCCAACCGACCCAATCCCCTTCGAATGGTCGACTCTTTCGTTTATCTGTGGGAGAGTTGCATCGAAAACTGATAAACAGACGACCGTCTGCTCCATACTTCCCCGTATGTCGATCCCCCGTCAGTGCCAACGGCAGTTCGCGTGGTTTGGACCACGTCTTTCCCTCATCCTCTGAAAAAATGATGTGGGAATTTTTACGCCGCGCGTTCTCGCGAAGGAGAACTGCTAACTTCTTGCCATCAGGCGAGCGAATACAGCCCGGCTCGCAGAGATGAACATCCGAGGACCGGTATACGGATTCGGGAAATGACCAGGTCAGACCGCCGTCAGTCGAGAATGTTTTATACAGGTCAAACGTCCGCGTCTTATTTTTTGCTGGCGTCTTCGCAAAAAATCTTCCATCGTCGTGAAACATCGCCATGTAGTGCCCCGGGCCTGTGTTGAGTTTTTCAACGAAACCCATGACTACGATCCCACCCCAATCTCCGACGGGCTGGAGGTCTCCCCAGTTTTTCCCATCGTCTTCGGAGACCGCTAATTTAGCGGGATACAACCCAGACCACATGATGATCCGTTTCTTTCCGTCAGCATCAACGACTCGGTGGAGCGTCGGAACCTCCTTCGATGTCGACCAGTTCGCGGGGGTCGGCAGCCGATCACTCCACGTCAGACCTCCATCATCACTCCGCTTGTAGACAATGGAACCTCGCCCGTGACCTTTGGGGTAAACGCAGAGCATTGTCTTACCATCTTCGAGAAGGCAGGTCGTGGGATGCCCAAGATATTGTCCCGGCTCGTGATCCACGACTACCTGACGATAAGCCTGATCGTCCAGATCAATTAGCTTTGGGTAACTACTACCTGATTCCTGGGCAATGCCCACCGAACCGAGAAGAAAAAATAAGAGAAAGGCGATACGCATCGAAGCTCCGAGAGTCAGCAAGTTGATTTGTTAAACTGAGACAATGATTTTGAAAAAACAGTTATAACTAATGATGATATCGGTGTCTAAAAATGAAAATTGAATGACCAAAACACAGCAAGAATCTAAAGACATTATTAATGGGCACGGTGGGTAATAATGGCAGAAACACAAAAAGCGCTGCAAACCAAAATCGAAAACTGGGTAAATGATCCGCAGGTCGGTGCCGGGATTCAATATATGAAATTCAACGTCACCATCCCGCTGGGTGCTGTGCGGTTTTACGAACCCGGCAAGATGCGATGGTTTGAATTAAACGGCAGTACACAGCAACACCTATACACGGCGAACTATTCAAGCATGAAGGCGGAGGGCTGCGGTGTGTGGCTCATAGACGCTGATTATAAGTTTGCGTATGTATGCCCATGGGCTGAATGCGCCGACATGATTACCACCCCGGAAGACAAGATTATGGAGTATTACCAAACGGCTGCCAAATATCTGGCCAACCCAAAAAACGCCGAAGATTTTGAGGAATTTATCAGGTACGGCTAGATCCAACATGATCTATGCCCTAGCCAACAAACACTTCTGGGGTTTGAAATTTATATTTAGAACTCAGGAAAACACTAAGTTGCGAATTCTTCACTCAGAAAGACATCAAGAATTGATTGCTGTTTTCATCGTCTCGTAAACGTGTTTGTTGTAATTGAATGTTTCTTTTAAATACGTCGTATCTTCGTATAACGCTTCAGCGAGCGCAACAGCGACTGCGGGCGACCGCGACATACCCGCCAAACAATGGCAAACAATGGTGCCAACATTCGGTTCGTTCTTTTGAACGAAACTCCAGATTCTTTCAGCCTGCCCCTGGGTCATCGGAAGCCGCCCAAAAGAGTAGTCCGGGTCGGTGTCATCAAAATGCAGGTAGATGGCATCGATGAAGCCCGAACCTTTGATCAGCTTGGCTGGTCGTGCGTCAGCATCCGCAATCGACACTACGATATACGGAGTCCGAACTATGATTCCTTCTTCAATTTCATCTCGACTGATTATTATAAAATCCATACGCAATTCCACCAAAGCTGGAGCAAACTCAATTTGCCTGTTTTTGTTATAAGAGCTACGACAAACTACTATTGATATTTTTGTAACAAGAAACATTAGGATCTAAAAAACAAACAACAAGCTAATTTTTAGTTAACGCTCTGATATTAAATCAAGTTGATTTGATCGTCCCTTTTTAATATTTCGCTTGCCAAGCTAATCTTGCACTTGCATTGGACGCCACCATATCCAACAACGAATCCAAAATCCCAAACACATACCATTCCTGAAAATCACCTAAGGAAGCGATCTCTGAGACAATCTTTCCTTCAAGCATTTCTAAGCGATGCCCCTTCCAACTTGAATCAGCAAGACCAACAAGCAGATCTTCAAACGGCAATTCTTCACGCGACCATGCACCATGCGTCCGACAAAACCGCGATAAATCTTCAGAAACACCAACCGACTCCAGTAGCGTTGGACCGTCAACTTCGTGCCTGTTACCTGGTCCGTAGAGCTCATTTTTATGCTGACATTTACCAAGATCATGGATCGCAGCGCCAATTAAGACTTCGCTTTGATCAAAAGTAAGATCAGGGAAACTCTCTATTAAAAGCTCGGTCAACTGAATCGCAGCGTCGTGCACCACACGAAGATGCGCAACTAACCGAGGCGGTGCGTCTAGTTCCTTACAAAGATCAATAGCTATTTTAGGCAACGGTCGGGGTTCATATGCTACCAAGTTCGCAGGCCTCCAAAGACAATCCTTAAATAATAACGGTGAGAGCTTTCTACCCGTCCCTCGAGAGAACCTCCTCGGTTCAATCAACTATCAATCACTGGTGGGCAAGGCCCTGCCATTCTTTTCGCTCTTGAACTGACCAGAAATATCCTTCTCTACTCGGACTACCTGAGTCATAAGAATTACATATTTTCTGTTAATGAAAACCGAACCAAAAAATATCTCTTCCAATTTAAAATTGCCTCGAATTACCTTCCATAAAAGTTTCAGCCATGAGATAGACTTGGTTCCAAAAGCCACCGCTCAAGTTCTTATCGATTACCTCATAAAGAGATTTCAATACCACCGACAACTGCTTCAACGTGAGTATTTATTATTGTCCAAAGCTATACCCTAGAGTTCGTTATAAGAACTTTGCTAGTAATTATTTTCCTCTAATGAAATCAAAACCCTGTTCTTTATCTTCATCAGAAACATAGCTAGGTGATTTATTTAAATCAAAAAGCTTATTATTCGCTCTCTCTAAAATCAGCCTGTGATATCGTTCCATAAAAAATGGGCACAAGCTATCAGACTGGCGTCTACCAAGGCTTGCAATCTTATGATCAATCATCAAGTACATTGGTGAAATGGCTTGCACACGAATCCAGCCACCTTCAAACATTTCTTCCAAATCAAGACCGTTTTTATTTGCCCAGTCTTCATGAGATAACTTAGTGTCACTTTCCAAGCTACTGTTATTAACTAAAAAAGACTTCCCTTTAGGATCAATCCAATATAGTCCTTCGTGACTAGACGCTCCTTCATTCGTCGTCTGTTGTATATAATCTCTAGATGTTTTCATGACTCACCTTGTTAAAATAGTGAATTTAAGATTGGAATGACTGCATTATCTTTAACTGTTCCGCCGTTTTATAGCTCCAGAATTTTTCTGCTCCTTACTTCTCCTACCATACCATGAACAGTCTACAGGTTTGTTCGTCTTGGAACTTCATCACTGTTTCGTTTTCGGGCAGTTGGACTTCAACCATCGTTTAATCTCCTAAAATTCGCTCAATAAAATCCAGCCCTAAGACAACATGAACGACTTAAAATGGAATCTCTTCATCGGCAAGGTTCACCTCGCATTGCGGGATGGATTCAGACTTCTTACTGGCGCTGCCAAAGCCCTTCCCCCAGTGGTTAAGAACACGCGCCCCCCATTTGCAGGCAGCATTTAACTCGTTTGAAGGCCCACGTGCTTGCTTAACACGACCAAGCCGATCAATCTGAACGGTGGCATGCTCTCTACTCTTTAAAACATGAAAGAAATATGAACTACCTGAAATAGCATCAGGAACCAGCGAACTGACACAGTGTCCCATCTGAACTCCTTCAACGAACAGCTCATCCGCTGATCGCAAAAAACGAATTTCTTTTTGTTGAGGCAGATCAACTGGCGGTAACATTGTTTGCCGAGATTCATCAGAACTTTGCATGATATTTTCAACTTGCACCTCAACTCGATTTCTTAAAAAACGGGCTGTTTTTTTTGCCAAGCCAACAATATTGCCCCGATGAACTTCCGGATATTCCGCCAGTTGAGAAATAAAAATATCGATATGTTGAAACCGACGTGTTTGCAACTGAATACCACTGGCATCTCCCATGATCTTTACCGCCTTTTTAATACAAGCCTCCGTTGCAAAGTGAAAAACCTTCTCATTGGTCTGTTTCTTTTCGACCGCAAGAAGAGCAAGAATAAGTTCCAACCGTTTATAAAATGGGCGACGAAGTCTTATCCGCGGTAGATTAATCAACAGGCTGCTGGGAACCCCGCCGGGAAGATTTGTCAACGTACGGCGTAAACTTGAATACGCTTTGCCTGGAGCAAATAAATCTGGCCAGGACTTTAAGAGCTCAAGAGATCGTTCTCGGCTGTCTATCCCATTAAATCCAACTTCTTCGGTCAGTCTTGAACCACCACCTCCAGACGCATGCTGCATACGTACTTGACGGCGAAGTGATACGACCTCCCGGGCAGCGATAGCGGCTGCTCGGAACCGAATAACATCTCGGGGAAGATATTGATCCTGATAAAATCGCTTATCAAACGAAATGGGAGCTGCTCCAAAAGTTGCAGCAAAAATACGCTTCTGTACCGCAACAATTGTTTGATCGGTTGAATCCAGTAACCGTTGCCACTGCTGATGAACTCGACGCCCAATCGCCCGACGTGTTTTTGCCACGGCCCATGATTTGATCCCCGGCCAGGGTTTTGAACCATTGTCTGGTGGAGCCCAACCCTGCATCAATCCCCGGGCAATGTGTTTCACTAAATCCTGAAACTGAACCAGCCCAACTCGATCTGGCTGGTCTACCCCACTCCAAACTAGAAAGTGCGTGTCGCAATGCTCCACAAAAACTTGATTCCGATCGGATGAATCAATTAAAAAGCCATCTTGCAATTCGACGAAGTGATATCTGGACTTATTGGTTGGAAATTCAAATAGCTGACCCTGAGACAAGTTTTGGCTGAGCAAGTGTAAAACATCCTCCAATTAGAAAAACTCCGAGCGACGGTTCTCTAAACTAATAGGGAACCGTGACACGGCTGGTCACTCAAAAAAAACAACCGTTAAGAACGTACAATCTTCGTGTATAGAATCGTCGCATTCGAACCATACATCGCCTTCACTTGCTGATGCGCCAGCCCTGCACTATTAGCAGTAACCTGGACATAACTAATCACACCATTAATTCGAATCTTCACTTCGTAATTCATTCCATCTCCCAATAAAAATTCAAAGTCCGCTTCTGGCACGGATACGACATTGACAAGCGCGTTAACAACTTCGTTTAAAAAGCTATTCACTTCGCAACTCATTATTTCTCCCAACTCCGTGGCATTTCGTTCCCCATCCTAGAATGCATGGAACGTTTTTCAGGCCTTCATATACAAGTGCTCGGAAAATCCAATCAGGATAGCTTTCGCTGATGTATTTACGGACATAATCCACACGCTCTTCACTAATTTAGAACAAGTTTTCAACTCTAATTACTGATCTTTGGGATCGAACTAAACAGGTAAACAGGCGTGTCACAATACTCACAAACACTTGTTGCCAATCGACTACATCAATTAAAAACCATCCAGCAACTGTACGCGGTAATAACTGGCAAAACTAACAGCTGTCCGGTTTTGAATGAAATCAGTTTACCGAACCAATAAAAATTCTGAGTCCGCTTCTGGCACGGACACTACATTGACAAGCGAGTTAACAACTTCGTTTAAAAAGCCTTTCACTTCCTAACTCATTACATCTCCTAACTCCACGGCGTTTCGTCCCCCACTCTAAAACTTATGGAGCGTTGTTCCTGCCTTAATTTGAAGGTGCTTGGAAAACCCCTACTCCGTTTTAATTTTTATGATTTAATGAGTTCCATTGCCCACTGATCAAACCTGGAATTGCACTCGGATGCTGTGCAAAACCCAATCTGGATATATTTCGCTGATGTATTCAGAAATATAATCCAAACGCTGTTCTCTAGCCTTCATGATGAACTCGAGATTAGATTTAGTCCTCGGCCTAGAAAGTTCAATTCTCACCTCTACCATCCCCCCCTTAATGTTTGCTATCCAGACGCCGCTTTGAAAAAAACTGCCAGCATTTCCCACGAACTACCAAGCATGCAAGCGTTCTTTTCTCCCTTCCCAGGAAGACCCACGCAAAAAGTACACCTTATCTTGGTAGGTTTTTGAACTTGAGAAGCATCACAACGTTCAACCGAAAAGAACTAAAAACCAGTTCTTTAAGCGGGAAAACAATCAAAAATCGTGTATCTATTTGGATATTTCAACAGAACCCGTGAATTCAGGTCTTTTTGGCAAAATTCCCATCAGCACAATTAATTAATTGACTGATTTATTTATTTAGTAAAGGTGATTATTGTTCCAATTAAAAAAACCCTTCCCAAAGGGATGGGATTAAACCCAATAGATTCACTAATTCAATACAGGCTCAACTGATCCCCACTCTATCCTGATTCTCGAATCATCAAATTGTCTAGTGGCGTTCCAGTTGTTTGATTTAATTACCATTCTGGTGATTAAATAATTAGCGTTTAGAAATTAATTAAAAAAAATCTTAAATTTACCCTCGGTTAGATGGGAGCATCGGTGGGATTGCATCTATCGGTAAACTGGCTCCATTATTTGGCATCCTTAAGGATTAAACAGCTTCCTTCGCTAATATTCAGCGGCAGGGAATCTGCCTAGAAATACATAGATCGAGCCTTCGTTAGGAATCCCTCTTGGCAAAAACACCCCCTCTGGGTCGGTAACGAACCCTCGGGGAAACTAATCATTACTGCGTTGAGCAGCTAATTGACTGATTGACGCTGCAACCTGACTGGCCAATTTCTCACTACCCTCTGGCGTGAAATGCACGTCACCCGGACCGCGAAAATAAGAAGCCGGAAACGTACCGCTCAGTTCCCGCAGATCGTTAATTTCAACTCCATGCTTCTTCATAATTCTTTCAGCAACCTGGTTGTACTTCACCTCGTCACCCAAGATTCGCCCGGCCTCACCCTCGGGAACGATAGTCGTTGAAGCCCAGATTAATTTTGCCCCCGTCGCCTTCAGCATCGTGACAATCTTTTCCAAGTTCTGCTCATATGCATCAAGTGGAACAGCGATGGCTCCATTCACTTTATCCCGGTTGCCCTGTACTTTTGAATCGGGGTGGCGGTAACAAAGATCGTGCAGACCGACATTGAAATGAATCACGTCCCACTTCTTATCCCCCAGCCATTTAGGCAGCGCACCTCGGTAGCGATTCGTATCACCACAATTCGCTCTTGGTCGAGTAACGTTGATTTTGTCTTTGAGTTTCTTAATGACCAATGGCGTGTAAGCGATCGAAATAGAGTCACCTAGGATGAGTGCATTGGGAAGCTCCTCTTGACTCGTTGTCTTCGGAGTTGGCGAACGCTTTCGTTTCTTTTTCCCCGCCAGAACATTACCGATCGTTCCAGCCACGCGAGCGGCAAGCAAATCTTTCCCCGCGTCGTTGTAATGAACATCGTTTTCGCCGAGCTGATACTTAGTTCGACCATCACCGATAACGGCATAGAGATCATTTACCTGAACCCCATGATTCTTCATCACCTCTCGCGCCGCGTCATTAAATTGCTTCGCTCGATCTTCAGTAACAACAAGTTTGGCACTGCGTTCCGAACCGATGCATGGAGGCGTCGTCATTCCAAAAATCAATTTCGCCTTTGATTTTTTCAGCTTGGCAATGATGCTATTTAGATTCTTGGCATACGACTCTGGAGTCGCTTTGGTCTCTTGTTTCCAACCGTACCAATCCCACAGTCCGAAATTAAAATGAATCACATCCCACTTGCCGTCGCCCATCCACTCTTCGACATTCTCGTCCCCAAAAGCAGACCAACGACAATTAGTTTTGGGCCGATGGACGTTGGCCTTTTCAGCCAACAACTTACGGACTCTTGCTGTATAGCCAATCGAAATCGAATCGCCAATCAACAGGACTCGGGGTAACTCAGTATTATCGACCGGGTTGGCGTACGGATGCTTAAACGGGTCACCCTTGGCGGCCTTGTCCTGTCCACTGGCAAGTGGGCAAAACAGAAATACAAACACCAGCAACGTATTGATATACAATTTCATTTCATCTCTCGGGATAGATCTATTTCCGTACCGACCAGATTATATCTCAGCCGCACTTGTGGATGCCAACTTATCCACAAAATTTCAAGTCTATCCGCAGGTAGATCCTGATATCAAAACACAGCTTGGTTTCATCTTGAATCGAGAGGCCGACCGATCTGAGTCGGAGTGAACAAGGATGAAACTTGCTCGCGAGAGACTACTATTGTTCGTTACTTTCATCAGTGCTTTCCAGCTCTTCGAATGCTGTTTCTACCTCGGATTCGACTTCCTGCAGCTTAGCCTCCAGTTCTTTGATAAGTTTTGTTCCGTGCTTAACGTCGTCAGCCAGAGTGTCGATTGGCGTGTCAGGATCATCAAGCCTTGCAAGAATTTGATTTAATTTTTCAGTTTTTTCTTCATAGGTTTCGTTCTGCTCAGCTGTCATCTTGTTCAGTATCTCCAATTTTGGCGGCAGCGACTCCGTCTGCCAAATTAATTTTTACGTTTTGGTTCTTTGTTAAATCTTCGATTGAGGTGACTAATTTTGAATTTGAATCAAAAATAAGAGCGTAGCCTCTTTTTAAATTCTTAGCTGGGTCCCTTGAATCGATTATTGTTCGCCCAAGTTTTAACTGAGCTCTTTTAGATTTCAATCGCTCCCTAATCAAGCCAGGGTGTACCTTAATCTGTTTTGACTTAATCGAGTAACGCTCATCTGTAATCTTGCGATTCGCCCTTTTTTTAAAGTCACCAGCACGGACTAAGAGTACGTCTCTGTTGGAATTTACTTTTGAAAGAATACGACCGGGACTGAACCAACCACGCGAACTTACGAGCATTAGCCCGCGATCTCGCAACTGCCTTTTGGTTACATCTCTTAAGCGTGTCTTTGCTTGATTTAGATTTTGAAATGCTTTATTTTTCCGATCCTTAGTTGCACTGTATGTACTATTCTTTGCCAACTGCAGTTCTTGTTGCAACGTTTTAAGTTTATCTTTGGCTTTTTGTTGAAAGCTAAAACTAAATTGCGAAATCCGTCTTCTTTCGTTAACCGAGACTCGTTTTGACACACTTAAACGAAGTCGGTTACGTTGGGTTTGAATCAGACCATTTGATTTCGATACTTTGCTTTCAATTCTCTGTGCAAATATTTGTTTTTGTTTTTGGTTGTTGTTTTTCTCCTGAGTAACTCGCTTACTCCACGCAGAACGTAATTGACTTAGCCCATCTTTATTTCTTGTCGCGAGAACATTCATTCGATTCAAAATTTCTTCCGCCACTGCGGTGGGAGTTTTGAAGTTTGTATGGGAAACATAGTCCAAAACACTTTCGTCTATCTCGTGTCCAATTGCGGTCCAAACTGGAACTGAGCAACTTGCAATTTTTCGGGCAATCAACTCGTTGTCCAGGGCGCCCAGATCTAGTTTGCTCCCCCCACCTCGGAGGACCACGATCAAATCAAGTGATTGATTCTCTAGAGAAGTAATCGCAGAAAGTACGCTCCGTTCGGTTCTGTGCCCTTGCATGCGAGCGTCTTCAATCTTGACATAAATTGGATACTTAGAACCAGCGATGGTTTTGGCAAAGTCCTGATGCCCCGCACTGCCTTTACTTGTTACGACACCCACCCTTTTAAGCAGTAGAGGAAGCGGGATCTGTTTATTGGTTTCAAACAGCCCTTGTTTTTCTAACTTCAAGAGCATCTGCCGACGAATTCGCTCAATTTCTCCCAACGCGAAATTAGGGTCAGCATCCACCACGTTGACCGAGAGACCAAAAACTGGATGGTATTCAATCGTGCACTCAGTCGTAATTTCTTTCCCGTTTTCAAGTTTGAATTCGATTCCGGCCTGAGCGAACTCTTTTTCAATTCGAGCGCGGTCATCTCGCCAGATCATTCCACGCAGCTTAGCTACCTGCCGTCCATGCTGCATTTCAACGAAGTCAAAATATGTATGGCCGTTAGCGTTTTGATGGGACGAAGAAACTTCAGCTTTCATCCAAAACCGCTTACCAGAGGTCTTCTCATTGATGATCTGACCGATGCGGTTAGCGATCGCACTTAAACGAAGTACTTTTTTTTGAGTTTGAGTGTTGTCGGTCAATCTTTTGCTTAACAATAAATCGGTTTTGGTCGGTCAACATTTTTGCAATTTGGATTTCTTGCAAATAGGTTCAGTTAGCGAATCTACCTTTTTAACAGGCGAGGCAAACTAATCTACAGCCTACCAAGAGTTCCGTTGCGCTCCAGTAGGGGAATTTTCGTTTGATTTGATTTTGGCTCAAATTGTTTGAAACGAAAATTTCAATCGTAAAACGACGAAGACTGTCCTATTAATGGTAGAACCTTCAACCTACCAATGATTTTAATTCACCGATAATTGCGGGGTGGTCGGAGATGGTACTGCCATCATCCGTTTTTCGACCTAGCGTTTGTTGGATTTCAAAAGTTAATTGATGAGTCGTAGCAACGTGGTCAATCAAGCGTTCGCCATCAACATCAATGATTCCTTCCGTGTCTAAACTGTATCGATCTGAAAGTGCATCCCGTAGGTATCCAATATATTTTTCATTCCAGGACGTAGCTGGCACACGTTGGTTAAAATCCCCTAGCACGCAAACAGGCCCGAACTCTGCGTAGGAATTTAAAACGGGAGCTAGTCCCTTAAGAAAGTCGACATGCTCCTTCCACCTTTTCCGGTTTTGCTTTCCTCTGCTGACGTGAGCGTCAAACCACGGGACGCAGATTCCAACAAAACGAATACCGCTTGTTATTCCCGAAACAAATCGCCCTGGCGGCATGCCGTTCCCTGTAGAGACTTCCGACCATTCTGTCCCACTGCAAAGACGAACTTTACGGCGACCTTCGAACAACTGATAACCATAATCCTCAGTTGCGGAAATCACATGCGCATCTTGGGGCACAACAGCATCGGTAGCTTCAGTCAGACAATAGACATCTGGAGCTAGGTCTGAAATTGCATTTTCGATAAACGATCGCTTGCGTTTACTGCCATTCCATTCGACATTCCAAAGCAATAGTTTCATAGTGTCCAGGTCTCCTGTCCATCGCTCATCGGTATGTCCTTCTGTTTCAATCGGTAAAGGCCCACGACCACCGATTAGGGACACGTGATCTTCCATTCCTAAACCATGTGCACGACCAAGTTCACATGCATCAAATTGTTATCCGACTATTATTTACCATGAGTTTTCGGGGTGCGTCTCAAGAACTAAATGTGAACTCTCAATATCGCGAACAATCGTGCCAGCGTTCAATTCCACAGTTTTATCTACGCAATGTCTCGGCACAAGTCTGTCGTTTGTTGCCCGAATGTATGACAACTGGCATTTTAATTCCGAGTAATAGTTTGAGACATCGACGTTCTGAACGAGGCGCAGGCGATGACGCAAGATTGTTGGTGTATTTTGGCGAATAGCAGATTTCAGAATAGGTATTACCGACGTACATTGACCGACGAAGAAATACCGAGCAATGATCGCTGGCATGGGTAAACGAAACATAGTTGACCAAGGCAATGCCCAAGCGATAAGCGGAACGGGAGACGTCACAAAACTGGCGACAAGCGTTAAGCGAGTCACGATCTCTGGGTAACGATGGGCAAGCAAAACACCAATTGGCCCGGAGAATGACTCAGCAACAATGTGACAGGCAGAAAGGTCGGCAACGATGGTTGAAAAGTAGTCAGCTAGTTCGGCGTAGTTCGCGACTGCATCTGCTGGTAGCGTCCCAACAACGACGCGATTATTTTCAGCGCAGAGTTGATGGAATTTGCCGAGCATTAAGTCTGTGCCATCGAGCCCAGGCAAAATCAGAATTGTGGCGTCGTTCATGTGCTAACACCTGCTCGAGCTGGACAACGCTAAAATCACCAGCAAAACCGACGCGATAAAACTCAGTTTGCGGAAAGTTCTTGCGGTTTTTGCCTGGCGCATTTTTTTGTTACGAATTTATGGTTTGCAAATCTTACATGCCCTGAAACGGTTTTTAATTGCCACTTCTTTTGTGTCATAAAAAATGACATTCTCTCGGTTGGGCTTTCGTGCTCTACAAGATGGTTTGCAAAATACTCCTGTCGTTTTTACCGCTGTAAAAAACAAC
>Ga0214481_100069_pt1 | contig 42376 bp, 30 predicted proteins | sample M1_20Mar14CPVII9_4_FD_165057 | JGI IMG/M metagenome (GOLD analysis project Ga0214481, IMG submission 165057) | Marine eukaryotic communities from Monterey Bay, California, United States - M1_20Mar14CPVII9sort6BwellG10 | ecosystem: Environmental > Aquatic > Marine > Unclassified | place: USA...
CCATCATTATCTCTTTGCATCATACCCAATACATCTCATTACTAATACAACAGGGAGCATACTCTCTAAAACCATCAGATTCATTATCAATCTCTTTATTGCAAATAAATGGCTCTGAGAATATACCATATAATGACGAGAAGTGGCGACAGTTATTACTAAATTACGAACAGTTAGTACATCTTCACAATCTTGGTGCCCTATCAACATCAGGTGAAGAGGATGTAGTCGGGAATGCATGTAGACAATGTGCAAAGTATAGCTCAAAATCTTCAAACTTGGCAGCTTTTTGTCTTCATGTTGCAAGGATGATACGAGAGTTGCAAAGTAGTCTCGAGACATATACAGTAAAACAAAGAATATCTTTAATTGGAAAAGCACGTGTGGCATGCGGATCACTTAATCTACTTCGTTTACTATCACATGAAACAATTGTGCAAGCATGTTCCCCTTCAACAGAGAATATGGAATATAATATTAATTATACTCTGAGTGAATGTTTTACATACAAAAATCAGGGAGAAGAAGATCGTGATGCCTCAATGGACATAATTGCTTCTATAATGTCTTTCCTTTCATCTATTGGGGGTATGATGCAAAGAGATAATGATGGAGAAAATTTTGATATATTGGCAATCCCTGAAATATATGATGTAATTGTACAGATACTTTCACTATTATTGGTATTATTATCAACACAATTATATCAACCAATGGTATCAAGTGAAGAATTGGCAATTGAAGGGCAGCAAAGCAATCATCTATTTTTAGAAAAGATTATGCAATATGCAACTTGGCAAAGAGAACAAAAGATACAACAGGCACAAAATCTACCCGGCGAAGCTGATACACTTCAGAATGAACCGCTCATGTTTCTACATGTATGTTTGCAATGGTTGACTGATAGACCACAACCACCAAGGCGATCAATTGCATCACACTATATTGAATTACCCAAAGATATAGCCAAACAAATGACCAATATGAAAATATCAGCAGATGGCATGTATGAGACACATAGTATTGTGATGGCAAGTGCACCTAAAGGTAGCGATAATGAGATGACTTTAAAGAAGGCTACTTCTCAAAAGAAATCATTAGAAATACCCGCTTCACAAGTAACAGTCGGAACTGACAATAACAACGCAACAAGTACCTCAATTGAATTGGGAACAGATGATAATGTGAACTTGTCTTCAGCGGGCCACATATCGGGAGATGTCAATAATAGCTCAACCAATATGATCTTTCATCCACTGAGGAGTTTGTTAATGCTATCATCATCCTTCTTTCTACTACCAATACGACTTGTTCAGCTTGCCGTTAGGGCATTGGGACATCGTGCTATTACTGGCGGTAGTATTGGCAATAATTCATCAAGTGACAAACTGATTTTACAACAAATCCAGGCTCATTGTGAAAAGGAAACAGGTTGGAACAAGACGAACAACATATTATGGCTCACAAATTGCCCTATAGCTGACATGAGCTCTTCTTTATTACTGATTCTATCCAACAATTGTAGAGCCCAGAATCAGAATTTATTCAGGGCAGAGCTTGCTTCACTTAGTGATAACCGTTGGAATTCAAAAGCTGCAAATAGCCAATCAACTGATGAAAACTCCCTGTTTCTTCAACCACAACCAGACAACAATGAACAACCATCAGTGCTATCAATCAATTACGAGTCATTATTCAAAGCCTTTGGGCGTATTGCACATACAGAAGTAGGAGCGTTGCTGTTATACACGATGCTTCTATCTTCTCCAACACTCGCAACTTCTATATCAGCTCGATCTGACCTTGACATGTTGATAATGCCTCTACTACGAAGTCTTTACTTCTCAACAGTTATGACTGGCTCGGCAAGTACAGTGACAAATAGTAGTGGGCAGCTCTCACAATTGATTACGCTCACTCCCAGTAACAGACCCTTCAGATCACAGTCTCAACTTTATCTTATACTCATATTGCTCCTGATATTCTCGTCAGATCCTTCCTTTGGGCGCGACTCATTTCGTCGTGTGAGTGTGAACACCACATCATTAAAATGGTACAAGGAGCGTCAAATCAAAGAATCAAGTTTAGGAAGTATGATACTGTTGGTTTTACTTAGAGCAACCTCGTTCAATCTCAATCAACTACAAGATGCCTTCTTATTGAGCAATTGCTGTGCTGTAATGTTGAATTTATCACCTCATGTGGTACGACTGAGTGATTATGCGGCATTTCGACTTGTATCAGTAACAACCTCATGCTTCAAGAGATATATCGCACTACTAGCTGAGAATGGTGGCGAGGTTGAGGTCGAAGGAGATTTGCAAACTTCATTGGGTATGCACGGAGAGACTTGTAGAACACTTTTGCAACTCATCAGACACGCTACAAGACGAAAGTATCTCGAAAAGAATATACATCTTGTCTATGCACTTTTGCTCGAGCAAGGAGTATATCAGAAGATGAATCAATGTAAGTGTTGAATTATATCTTGTGTGCACCATCTATTATGGTAACATATGATTCAACTCACATATTTATATCATGTGTATCTCTATAACATAACAATACAGACACTTCAATGGGTGATATGAGCTCAATCTCTGCCCTCATTGATAAAGCAAATGTTATAATCCAAGAAAAGGGCGACATGTCAGCAGGTGAAACGCTGGGTGTATTGAAAACCAACATTAAGAAGCTCAAGTCATATCAAACTCCCGAAGGCCTAGTTTCCGAGGAAGATAGTGTTGCAGCCTCATCGGAGGGTAGTGTATCAAGTGATCAATCTGATTTGTCAGATATAGGCAACTTAGCTTTTCAGTATGAAGAAGAAGCAGACCCGGAAGTATTCTTTGTTCCTTACATTTGGGATGTAATAGTTGGTACCTTGACAACAACGACTATGGAGTGGACTCGAAACGAGATACAGATCTTCCCATTGAATGAAGATACTGAAGTAGCCGAGCCTTTATATGAATCGGAGGTAGCAACGGGGAGTCAAGATGATACGGGGAATACTCTTAACAATACTGAAGATGTTGTCTAGATAGAATGTCTATAATGTGGTATCTAAGATATATAACACCAAAACATATGTCATCATCTAGCATAAAGATTTGTATGGAACTTAATTTGAGTAGCTAGCGCTTAGTGGATACGTATCTCCCTTACTTGACGACATATGACAGACATTTCGCTGAAAGCCTTTCAAAAGACAAAATTTCAGATAACTAACTTTTTAGTGATTATGCTCGACTATTCAAATATTTATTTGCCGGCTCTTCAGTTGGTAGGTAGTTATCGTCATCTCCTCTTTGCAATGCTCCATAATATTTCAGCACAATAACAACAACAATGCCAATATTCAATTTTACTATCAACACATCAGCTCCAGACTCACCCATAGGCTGCATGGTAGAATCAAGCGGGGGTAGTTCAGATGATACAATGCCATCAACACCTTCTTCATATCATTCATCGCCGGGTGCGCATCGATCATCGCCCGGCGGCATAGATAGCGGTGGTGATGATTTGTCACCAAGAAGTACTGGCGGCGGCGGCGGGGGTTTCAATAATAGTCGATGGAATAATAATCGGTATAGAAGGCGAGGTCGAGGCGCTACGCCACGGAATCAAGAGAAGAGACCATATCATAGTCCGAATCATATTTCTCCTCCTCATGATAGGCCCATGACGAAGAATGATATTTACTTTGCTTTGGATTGTGAGGTAAGTTATCAAAGAGGAGCAGAAAAGGAGTTGCAATGCTATTGACCATATCTCACAATATACTCTTCACTCTAAATTCCCTCTCTCAAAAGATGGTTGGTATCGGACCTGAAGGTTTAGACTCGGCCGTTGCTCGAGTAACTATATGCAATTGGGCCGAGAAGGTAATCCTAGACACCTACGTCAAGGTTGATGCGGAAATTACAGATTACCGAACATTCGTTTCGGGCATTGAAGCCAAGGATTTGGAGGGTGATAATGCCATGTCACTATCTGACGTACAGACTTTGGTCAAGAGTATTCTACACGGGAAGATTCTTATTGGCCATGCTCTTGAGAATGACATAAAAGCATTGCAAATTACACATCCCTGGCATGATATTAGAGATTCAGCGAATTATCCCCCGTTAATGAAGGAGAGTGAGACTGACAAATCGGTATTGCGTCCACGAAAGTTGAAGGAACTTGCCCAAGACAAGCTTGGCATGGATATTCAATGTTTGGGTGAGGCACATGATCCTATTGAGGATGCCAGGGCGGCACTTGCTTTGTACAAGGCCGAACGGATGGAGTGGGAAAAGTACGTTATGAAGAAGGTGGCAACAGCCAAACTAAATAAACCTCCTTCTTCAGCATTGGAGGGACGTGAAGGCCAGCCCTCTGGTCGAGGCAGTCCTCCCAACCAAATCCCTGTACAGCAACTTCCTTCGAATCCTCCTCCACCCCCAAACAATGGATACCCGCAGCCTCGTCCATTGCCTCCACCCAAGCAAGATTTGAATTATATGTATCATCGTAGTCGGAGTGCACCGACGCCACATAATCATCATGGCTATAGACAGCAACGTCGGCATCATCAACAGCAGCAACGACAGCACTTGTCGTCTTATGACCAAGCATACTATCATCAACATCATCATCAACAACATCCACCACAGCAACCACAGCATTATTTATACTAAAAGAAAGAAGGAGATTGAGAGGGGAGAGAAATACAAGGACGAAGGAAAGTTCCAGGATGGAGAGATGAAGAGCTTTGGGGCACTAAACACTACTAAATTAACATCCGAGTTCTTAACTTGGACCGACCAAATTATTGGGGGATCGCATCACAGCAATTTTAAACACCAAGATACTAAGGGGGGAGAAACGACTAGGTTGAGAGTCAAGAATCATCAAATGGATATAAGAAAGCTCCATTCGAGACATTTGTTGAATACTCAATAGAATAGAAACTAGTCCTATATGTAAACTAGAAGGAATTCGTAGCATATTACAGGACACGTCGTCTGTCTGCCTATCATCATCGTCTCATATTTGAACAGGAGCCTCAATGATACTCCATGTCACAAGATACACATTACCTCAAGACCTACATGCTACCATTGTCGTTGTATTAGGCGGTAGTAAGCTCAACTCAAGTGATTAGAGCAGCCATACATACATGTCGTTCTCCGCGATAGAGCTCGATACATAGATTCAGGTGAAAGTCGACTCCCAAAAAACTTTTTACTTTTTCGATTTTTTTCGTTCTCAAGCGATTTTATTTCTCTCGACCTTCATTCAGTATAATCGTTGAACGAAGATGAAAGTGTTACTAATCGCAAGCCTCACCTTATTGGTTGGCTTTGCACAAGCTGCTTGTCCTAAATCATGTTCTGGACACGGAACTTGTGGCGTTGACGAAGTTGTAAGTCGTCCTTTAAAAAAATGACGAAATAACAGTGTGCTTGTCCAATTCTTTCGATTCTCTCACTCTTCTTCTTTACTCTCTCTCAATCCAAACAATATAGTGCACATGCTATCCTGGATGGGGCACAGATGGTAATGCTGGAGGGGATTGTTCTGAACGATTTTGTCCATACGAGTTGGCTTGGGTTGATAATCCAACTCGAAGTGGAGGTAAACATTCATACACTGAATGTGCTAGTAAGGGAACTTGTGATCGTATCTCAGGCGAGTGTGAATGCTTCCCTGGATATGAAGGCAAGGCATGTGCACGTCAGTCTTGTCCAGGCGATTGCTCTGGTCATGGAACTTGTGAATACATGAAAGATTTGGCATTCGGTATTGTCTACAATGAATATTACGACGGATCATCGAATGCTTTGTCCGGTCTAGGCGTGGGAGGTAAGACATTCTCTCAGGATTACTCGTGGGATACTAATCGTGCTCGTGCATGTGTTTGTGATGCTGGCTACCAAGGCTTGGATTGCAGTCAGAGAATGTGTCCATATGGAAATGATGTCATGGATGTCATCCCCGGCTTTGATGAGAACTCACTCCTTGGTATGCCAGGCTATGGCAACGAAGTGGCACAAGTTCAGACGGTAACATTATACGACGCTGATCTTAACAATGACAACTTTGATGGCAAGACATTTGCCATGCAATTCACATCCAAGTTGAACGAGACATTTGTTACTGGTCCCATCATGTGGGATACAAACGATAGTGTCCTTGCCTCGTACATTGAAGGATCCTTGAAGAAGCTACCAAACAAGATTATTGACGATGTAGATGTTACTGTCGACTCAAATGTTGATGCCAATGGTGTTATTATTGATGTCACGTTCACTGGATCATCTGTTCAAGGAAAACAACATAAACTTGAGATTATTGTAGACAAGTGTGAAGAAGGATGTACTCCTCGTATCACAGGCTTGACGAACATTCGTACCTTCTCAGACACTACTTTGTCGACTGTTGAAATCTCGACTGTTGGAAGTCACAATTCATTTGAATGTGGTCGACGTGGTAAATGTGATCGTCAATCTGGATTATGTCAATGTTATACAGGTTTTACAGGCGACACTTGTGGAGTACTCACTGCTTTACTTTAGTTGGATGTGATGGTGTGATATGATATGTATTGGTAGCTGAATGTTGTATAATGTGTTGTTTGAGATAGAAGTTGATAGGTCAGTTGATATCATTAGATGTAACCCGAGCTAACAATATAATTTAATCTAGGAGTACACAATATTGTCTAGCTGTAGCTCTGTTACCATATCATTATACTCGTTGTATTAAAGATTCAAATCATCATATGTCCGTTATTTTGTTGTTACCGCCCCTCAGTTTAAACTACAATAAACGATGGTGTGAATTTGTTAGGCAACACAGCAACAGCTACCTTATCCTTGCTCTTCTTCATTTACTCTAGATGGAAGAGCCTATCGTCAATAATAAAGATGAAGGCTCGTCATCAAATTATGATGAAGCAAGTATTGTTAATCTACTTGCCAATACAGATGAACAATTAAAAGGCCAGCTCAAACCTGCAGAGCTGGTAGTTGATAAACAAACACTTGTTGATGCCACAAGAGTTCAGAATCAAGCTCTTATCTTCATTTACTCTCAACTTCAAAGCCTCAACAATAAGCTTGATGGAGTCGAAGCCAATTTGACTCGGCGTATAGATGAAGTTGATATAAAGCTTGGACAATGGGGTGATAAAATAAATCTCTTAGAGGAAAAGTCAAAGGTATGTGTTGAAACTATATCTGCATGTCTTTTGCATACTTGGCAACTCTCACTCATTCTTGTGTGTGTTATCCATTCACCAGTCTCATGACGAGACCCTGTCTCATCACGATGTTATCAATAAGGAAGTGGAAGAGTTTAAATCTGAAACAAACAAGGCTCTTGGTGATACCCGAGACTGTCTCAAGGTCATAGATACGGCTGTCAAAGACTTGCCAAACACATTGCAATTATCTGCCACACAGATCTATATCAGAAATGATGATACAGATGCAGATGACAACGATACAACCTCTGCTCCTACAGTGCATGATAGCCTTCATCTTCATACTCATAAGATGAACGAGTTGGAAGTACAAACCAGCAGTGAAATCAATAGAGTTGTCGAATGGGTAACGAATCAAAAGCAGAATGACGAGACCAAACTGAATGCACTCGCAGAAACAGTCGAACAAGTACAACTTGAGCTCCAAGACTCAGTCTCTCAAACAGAAGTTGATGAGAAGATATCAATCAAAGTCAGAGAACTCGTTGACCAAATTAAGGAGGCTCTCTTGACCGTAGAAGACGAAGAGGCTGATTTTAAGAATGTTGCAAGTACGTTACATGCTCTGTTCAATTCACTAAAGGAGAGCAAGGCCGATAAGTCTGAAATGAATCAACTTCGCAATCAAATTATAAACACTCAGCTCAATGGAGGTAGTGGTAGTAATCTTGAGAGTAGTAATGGTGTCGGTGGTACCTTAGATTACAAGGGACTGAGGAAGATACTGTCTTCTTATAGCAAGACCGATCTTATCAACAAACAACTGGAAGGAAAAGCCGATAAAGACCTGACCGCATCAAGACTTGCTCATAGTTCCAATATGATTGATAAGATACTCGAGACTATTGATGAACTATGGTTTGTGATAAAGAAACAAGAGTCAGCAAGTAGTAGTAACACAAGTGATGACAGGGGAGAGGATATTGATAACAAGGAACAACTCACCAATACAATCACTTCTCCCTCTGAGAGTATCCGATCCCTTGTTTCCATTGAAGAACCTGATCAATCACATCAGACTCGTAGTAAAAGTTTCAGTTTGAATGGATGTGGACAGCTCATGGAGGCTGAAGTATCGCCTTCCACTACTCGACCAAGAACACTAATGAGTTTACAAAGAGATGGAAGTTCTAGTAGATTGAGTCAATCGCGACCAGGAACTTCTCCAAGTAATCTCTCCTACTATTTGACTCCAAAGGATAAGCGCCGTTCATCCCTGATTCAGCTACAAACGGGCAAAGACGGCTCACTATTTGTGGGTAATATTAGCCAATGTTCTTTTGAAGATGAAGATAAGATGGGAGAGACTCGACAGGAGATTGTTATTGATAGACCACGAAGTAGCTCCTCATTTTCCCCACTTCAATTCTTCAAAGGAAGAGCGACTGCTCTATGAATTTGTGACATATGTGTTGTAGTTTTGATGTCGACCCAAGGCTAGTAGTAGTATCGACCTTTTTTTGAGGCGCGCTGATAAGCTGTTGAGAATGGAGGCGGAGGTAGTGCATCGTTATGTGTGACTGTATTATAGTAAGTATATAAGAGTAGATCACAACATAAGAGATGAGGATCCAAATTATAGCAACAAATACTTAGACTTGTAAAATTAACTCACCTTCTCCTCTCACCGATACTGTCATCAACTTTGCAATCTCATCTCTATTAAGATCTCCTCGCCCCATTAAGTATGCAATTTTACAGCTGATGGCCTCGAGAGTCATATCATTTGAAGATGTCACACCTACTTCTTCCAGTGCTTTACCCGTCGCATAGTGTCCTTTGTTTATAGAGTTATAAAGAGGAGTACATATACTCAATCAGTACCAAACAAGAGCATATCAGTACAAACTGTGAATATTTTAACTTACCCATCATAACACTGCCTTGATGACACTGGGTAGATGCAACAACCAATATACCAAGATCGTGTGCTCTCTTTAAGCAGTTGATAAAATCCTTCTTGACGACAGGGGCGTTGCCAGTTCCATACAGCTGTAATACCAAGGCTCGCAAGCTTCCAGATTGAGCTCCCGACTCAATTGTATGTCTGAGTATCTGATCGTCAAAACCAGGCACTAATCGAAGAGCTAATAACCTAGTATCCATTCTTGTATGCACTCGTAACACGCCTCTTGCAGGTGGTAGAGATAAGTGATCGTTCTCTTTAATTGCAATTCCTGTGGTGGCTAATGGTTGCATATTAGGCGAATCAAAGGCGTGCAGTTCTCCTGAATTAACCTTCTGTGCACGACAGGCACGAAGTAATCGATCATGGAAGAAGATTGTCACCTCACATATAGGCTGTTCTCGAGCTGCAAATATCAAGGCCATTATCAAATTCTGCCGAGCATCTGAATGTGGCTCTGCTATAGGCACTTGACTACCAGTGAACACAACTGGCTTACCCAAGTTCTCGAGCATGAATGAAAGCGCTGTTGCTGTATAGGCCATTGTATCGGTCCCCATCAATACAACAAAGCCATCGAAGTGCAAATAGTTGGCCTTGATGTCTTTCGCAAGTACTTGCCAATCAGCTGGACCCATATCAGACGAGTCCAACAGTGGACTATATTCATGCACTACAACCTTTGGCATCTTATCATTTGTCAATTCCAACATTGATTTTAAGAAGTCTGATAGAGCTCCTTGAACTGGAGATAATGCACCACCTTGTTCTGGATTGGGTGCCATTGTTAAAGTTCCACCCGTACATAATACCAATACTCTTTTTCTTTGACTACCATCTCCATCATGCAACTTTACCTGGGGGATAAAGAAGAAGTCGCTCTCCGGTGCTTGGATATGTTCTGTCAAGTTTTCATCATCTTTGGGTAGTAATAGTAGGTCTAACTCATTTTCATGATCATTATCAGATGCAAATGTAGTTGGATTCATTAAAGTTTCATGGTCAAAGAGAGAACCTGCAGGTGTTAATAGTGGAGTCCCTGTATCATTGTACACGGTTGTGGGAAGGGGGAAGAGTGATGGTACCGTCAGAGATATATAACATTATATTATGAATGATGCATATTATGATATGCACACAAATAGTTAGAGATTAATATGTTCATAAATAATATAATCCTGTATCTACGCACCTGTACTTGGACATTTACTTTCGCTTGTAGACGAGGTATCTGACATCATACGATATTGATTTGTAGGATATTGAAATACCGAAGAACTTGACAAGTAACTTGACATCATAGATATTTTTCGATTTGTTGCAATTGTTGTGTTGAGATGATTTAATGTGTTCGCGGCGCGACGATATTGATATGTTCCCCCCGCTGTCACAGAGTACCTCAAGACACGGAACATGGCCGCTACTGATTGTTATATTACCTCTCTTTGCACAACTTATTGTACTTCTTAACTCTTAATTAAATTTAGAAGGTAAGGTATGTACTTAGTTTTGTAAGTATTGCCCTTTGTTGCTCATCAAGCATACATAGTGCATAATGGTCTCTTCTATACACCACACAGACACACACATCAAAGTCAGTTCAAATCTCTATCAAATACAGCTATGTATCTGCTGCCACTCTAGAGACAACTCGTAGGTGCCTTGTGCTCATAATATTGCATTAGTTTACATTATTTATCGACTAATTGATCTAGGTCGAACTCTCTCATTCAAACACATAAAATCACAACTAAGATATGCACCATTGTTATATTTTTTTATGAGTAGTATTGGTTTCAGTATATGATGCAGTTTGGTAGTAGAAGAATGCGTAGGCGTACTGGTATGGGTAGATTCATACCTCCGTTAGTAATTTTTATTGCATGTTCAATGACTCTACGATGGACACACGTGCTTGTCACATTCTCACATCAAAACTCCGAGGCACATAATCTTTCACCTTTGCAAAACGCTTTGATTAATACTGCTGTTAATAAGCATAAACAGCAATCAAGTAACAATCACAATATAAATGATGGACACAATAACTTGCGAGCCGCACCACGAACTCTCACAGAACTCAATATACTAAATGAAACTGCACCAAAATCAACTTTGATATATCCACTTCATTCTAAATCAGGTACACATCACGCCTACTTATACATTGGAACACCTCCACAACGTCAGACATTAATAGTTGATACAGGATCTCGTCTTACCGCATTTCCCTGTGAACCACACTGTCCAGATTGTGGCATACATGCTTCATCTCAATACCACTTGCAAAACAGTTCGACACATGAGATAGTTGACTGTAACAATTGTAAACTGAATCAAGTTGATTTCCCATTAGAAGATTATATGGCTAGTGATGGTATTGGTGGTAATAGTGGGGATGGACCTAGTTTGAGAGGTACCAAGCAGCAACAGCAGATGCAACAAACTCAGAGAAATCTATTCCCATCTTTATGTATAAACAACAAGTGTGGTATAGATCAAAGATATACTGAGGGATCCAGTTGGAAGGCCTTTGAAGTGCAGGATAAGATATGGTTGGGATTAGATGATGAAACACAAAGTATAGAAGCACACATCAAATTTGCAACTCCCTTTACATTCGGATGTCAAGTATCAGAGCACGGACTGTTCAAAACTCAATATGCTGACGGAATCATGGGCTTGTCAATGTATACACAGACATTGGTAGGAACATGGTACGAACAGGGTACGATTTCTCATGAATCATTCTCACTTTGCTTAAATAGTAAGGGTGGTCATATAGCTATTGGTGGTATTGCTAATCAAGAAGAAGAGAAGCATCAATCTCCCATGCAATTCACACCATTTTCAAAACAACAAGTTTGGTATTATACAGTATCTGTAACATCTATATCAGTTGGCAAGCATAAACTACCCAAGAGTATACTTCCTCATGTCAATGATCACAAAGGGACTATAGTTGATTCTGGAACAACTGATACATTCATCTCATGGAAAGTTGCCAAGCCCTTCATATTTGCCTGGGAGCGTATAACCAAACGACAATACAATAATAGATTGCAAATGTACACTTATAAACAATTCAATGAACTGCCAGTGATTACTTTTGAATTAGACGGAGGCGTACAATGGGAAATAACCCCTCGTGCATATATGGAAGATGTGGATGCCACTAGACAAAGAGAGATTGTCAATGCAACTGAGATAACAACACCCGACAAATGGGAGGGGAATAGAGGCTTCATCAGTCGCATATATGTTGATGAACCACATGGTGTTGTTCTAGGAAGCAATGCAATGTTAGATAAAGAAATATACTTCGATCTAGCCAACCGTCGGCTCGGCGTTGCTAAAGCAAAATGTGCATACTAAAAGCTAGCTAATACACTTGTTATGAGAGGGTATTTGTGTAATACCTAGCTTTAAGAGTACAGTTATTCCTTACACTACCATCTTGTTCACATTTGCAAGCTTCTCATCTGTCACAAGTGACATTTCCATTTCAACCAACGATGTAATTTGCTCTTCTGTCAACCCGGGCACAACTCTCAACTCGCTTGCCATCACTTCTGCTGTAATACCCACTCGGCCAGTAAAGTCGATATTCTCCAACGCAAGTGACTGTTCAGGAGTCAATTCTCTAACCAACGCCTCCATCTTCTCCATATCGTACCCTAATCCCTCCATGACATACCTATCCAACTCATCAATACTTTCAATTGGTTTTGTAACTGCATCACTACTCATACTCTTCTCCATCTCTTTCCTTCGAATCTTATCCTCAAATTCAAGACGTTCTGACATAACCTTTGTCTTGGCCTTTAACTGCTCAATAATCCAATCAACTTCCTCAGGTGTGACACGTTGACTTGGCGGAGTCATATTAAAGACCTTCTTATCCATCTCACCCCACTCATCTTGTTGTCCTTCCCACAACTCTTTTTCGGCATCTTCCTCGGCAGCGTCGTAATTAACATCTTCGGAACCATCCTCCAAATCTTCCTCAGCAGCCATGGCAACTTCGTATGATGCCCCCTTCTTGGCAGCAAGTGCCGCTTCTTCGGCCGCTGCTCTCATGCGTTCTTGTCTTTCATCACGTTTCTTCTCCTTCTCGGTACGTGTATCCGCTGGTAAATCACGTCCCATACGCTGAGGGAATGCAGTGGGTTTGTCATTAAAGAATGGATTGCGTAATCCAACTGGCCGCCCAAGTGATGCACCCGATGTATCTTGTTCCCCGTCTTCACCCGTACTATTCAATGCCCCACCCAATCCATCACTTGCATTTGGTAAATCACTCTCAAATATAAAGAATCTTCGTGGATCACGCTTGAGTATTTCAATACCCTCCCTTTCCTGTGCCTCGTAATCTGCTAAATAGTCTAACTTGGGAGCAGGCATTGCAGTTGGCGGTAATTTGTTACCCCCACCCTTCTTATCATCACCCTTGTCATTACCATAAAGGTCCCTCATCATGTCACGTTGCTTATTCAATAAAGATCGTCGTCCTTCTTCCCTAATAATTGCCCTTAATCTTGCACGTTGTTCCTTCCTCCCTTCCGCTTCTACACGCTCTTTTGTCCAATATTTGGCATCATTATTTGCCTGTAGGTATGCCATTTCTTCCAATTGTTCCAACATGACTTCCTTGGGTTCCTTATATGTCGGACGAGAATCCCACGTGTGACATTCATATCTCCAAAAGTCACCATGATCACCAAAGCCTGTATCTTGTCCTGATGGTGCCCCGATTAATCCACCCGCTCTTGTCCATAATATCTGAGAGGCTATAGGATTACCCAATGCCTTCTCAACTTCCTCACGTGATGTTAACCATAAATGTGCCTCGGCTTCTAATTCATCTACAATCTTTTGACGTGCAATTTTATATAATTCCTTCTTGGCATCACGTTCCTTCTGTGTTTGTGCTAATTCTGCCTCCCATTCTATACGTCGTGCAGTTTGTTTATCTAATTGTCGTTGTGCATTATTAGCAGATTTAATAGCCTTTAATCGCTTCCGTTCTAATGCGGCACGTTTTAATTTAGCTTCTTCAATTTGTTTACGTCGTGCCTCGCGTTTACGTTGTTGTTCAATTTCTGCATAGTATTGTTTACGCAATACAGAGACTGCTTTATTATAGGATGCTCGTTGATGGTTGTATATGTTTGCAAGTACTGGAGTGAATATAATTGAGTGTTAAATAAGAGTAGATATCAATACATTGCAATAAAACATAGGAAATTAGGTTAAGGTATAAATTAGATATCATAACACACACTTACCAGAGGGATTAAGTTCTGATGGTTCGACATATTCAGCACTATCATCATCTTCTTCAGAAATATTATCATCATCTGATTGTTGTGGAGCATTAGTAGACATCATACTCATTCTTAATGTATGATGTGATGTGTATGTGGTTGGTTGTGTGTAGAAATTATTATTTGTTGTGGTAGTATTAGTATGTCTAAAACTCACGGCCGCCGCTGTTCTTTGGGTCAAAGAACGCCGACCTACCGATGATATAAGAGGTAGTATACGCTGCATTATTGGAGTATTATATTGATACGGCTAGCTGCTAGTATGTATCACCAACAAAAGCTATCGTAGATACTTTGAAGTTCACTATCTAACTGCATGAGATATTTTGCAAGGATACCAAAAAAATTATTCGCCACTTGCTCGCTTATTGGCGATGATCAGACAAAACGAAAAGAGTTGAGATGATTGCTTACAAAGGTCGTTAATGGTGACGTCTCAGTAGCCATTGGATTAATTGTCATCATAAATCCTGTAGGAATTATCTAAGGTAAGTGTTTTGTGTTTATATTGATGCGGCGGTGGCGGCGGTGTGAATGCTTTGGCTTTGTTCATGTGAGTTTATTTGATTGCATCCGAAGAGCAAAAGCAGATTGCTATTGCTTTCAAGTGAACTATTGCCCTTATTATATTTACACATCAACTTCACCTCAACGCCTTTGTTCACTAACTTATTGAATACTATATTAACAATATATTAAGCAGGTAGTAACATACCCAACCACAAACAACACTCTTGCACCAATCAATCAACAAACACAGCATGTCAACATCACCATTAAAATCAACCCGATCATCACGTTCTCTACGTAAACGTCAACCAACTAAACTTGCTGATGATTATGATTTCGATTTAGAGTCTTTACTCAAGGATCATGAAAAGAAGGGTGAAGAGTATCGTGCAAAGAAGAAACAAAAGGCAGCTGGAGGGGCATACAAAACAGATGAGGATGAAAAGTATGCAGATGCATTTACTGGGTATGAAATCCCGTTCGATACATTGCCATCTCTGTGTATTGAGAGAATCTTTTCCATGGTAGGTTAATTGGATGCATATTTATATTGTGTGCCTTGTGAAAAATCAAAGTCATACTTTTTGCTCTAACCCATCACCATTATCTTTCACAGTTGGATAGTCCACAAGATCTTTACAACCTTGCATTCTCGAGCAAATTCCTAATGTCACTTCTAACTCCAGAGGCAGTGATCCGATCAGCTGTGTTTAACAATTTACGCAAACGTGACAAGGGTAATCGTAAGATGATTGGTACAATCATGGGATATATCAAGAACAGAAGCATTCATATTCCCAGTCCACATAGGATGTTACGTTTGCTCAATGCAAAAAGCTGTGAACGAGGTGATAGATGTTGGGGTAAGAATCTCAATACTGGCAAGGCTCAAAGGTTAAACTGTAGTTCATACACTAGACCATGGGGGTTGGCAATTTGTGACAAGTGCGTCAAGTTTGGACAACAGAAAGTCCCGTACTCTCATTTTGCTAGATTTCAAAAGGGCGTTGCATTTCACCAGTGGAATCTGCTCATGGACCCATTGGTCGACTCAACAACGGGAAAAGTGCACGGTCCATTGCTCCAAGTGCTTGAATTGCAGCAGATTGATAATACCTACTCCAACAATGATGACAAAAAGAGTGCCCTAGAAGGAATGACTCAAAGAGCTATTTGTAATGGAAATAAGTACTGTCCTATTCATTACGAAGAGAAAGCCGCAGCCTATCATATAATGTTTGAGGATGCTGAGAAAGAAGCCGAGGAGTGTATTACAGCCGCAGTTGAGAAAGATCAACAGCAGTACAGGGAAAGGAGGGAAGAGAGGATTGCAAAACGTATGGTGCGGATTAGAAGTATATATGACAGTTTAGAAGATAGCCTTGATGACTGCCCATTAAAAGACATGGCTTTAGATTGCACATGGCTTGAGGTATGTTGTTGTGATAAGGGTATTATGCATATACGTTTGCTTTCATATCCATCAATACATATCTCACATATCTCATCTACTATTAATCTCTTGCAGAATGACGAACGATGTGTCAAGTTTAGTTGTCACATTGTGGAACAGAAACTTAGCAATATTATCTCTGCGCCGGCTTCAGCATCTGAGAGGAGTATCAATAATGTAGCTGGCCAAATCAAGACAATCTTCAATACTCTGCATGAGAAGAACTTCTTTTCATACTCCTACATTGAAAACAGTTCTAATCGTTTCAGGAAGGGCATTTATGCTTACTGCAGGAACGAGACTACACCTTTGGAGATTATGAAATCTTCTACAGCAGGAGACGTCCATTTCATGAGTGCTCTAGATGAGAACAAACCAGTGAGAGCCTTGGTACGTGCTTTGAATAGAACCCCTGGTAGGGGCTCGTTGCCAAGAATTTTCGCTTTGAGTGTTGTCAAGAACAGGAATGCACAGGCTGCTGATGCTGTTGATGATGGTATTGATAATAGAGTGGCAGATTATCGTAGGCTCGCAGAAACTGTCTGGAATAAGAAGGCACCTAATCAATATGGAAGTGAAATCATGAGTTTCAATACCATAAAGGAAACTTTCAATACTTCAGTTGATGAGTTTCGTAGAATGAAGAAGAATGCTAGAGATTATTTACAACATGATGACACGGTAGCTTTCCTCCTACGCGATGTGAGTGTTGCAGGGAGAGACAACTTTAGTAGACAGGACGCGTTAGATCAAGTCTTTGCGCCCAAGACAAATACTCAATGGCATGCAGGAAACCGAAGTAGTCCATACGATTATATTTACAATCGTAACTTCACTTCTTTGAGGTCTTTACACGAGCAATACTTTCGTAGACCTGGCAACTACGGAGTGCATAGATTTGTTCCTCCTGCCCCACCTGTTGCAAATAACGATGATGATAATGATGGCGATGATAATGCAAACAATGATAATGATGCTGCTCCCTAGAGTATCATAGTATTGATTTACCGAAATATGTCGCCTGTGTGAGTTGAAAAATTTTGGGTTACTGTTAGAACAAGTTGTTGCAGACTAGATCATGTCTTTCTGAGTGTACAATCTCTTTGTTTGTATATATGATATCTGAGCTACGCACCACTATTTGGTCCTAGATGTGCAAGTTAAAGTAGACGAAACTATATTTGAAATAAGATTTGACTTTCTAAACATATACAATTAAGAACAGGTTAAAGGCCCAGATAACAGAAGTCTGCGCCTACTCCTTCAAAATCTCATGAAGACGTTTCTTAATAGCACTATTCCACTTTTTATGACCCGCTTGATTTGGATGTACAGGATCAGCGAATAGATCCAGTTTCATATACTTGCCGCCATCTCTCTCCTCAACAAATATGCTGTCAGCATTAAAGAATTTCACGCCCTTGTGTTTTGTTGCAAACTTGGAAAGTTCTTCATTGATTGAAACAATTGAAGGCCAAAAGTCAATGTGTCCGCGTTTTGCACTCATCTCACTGTCCAACAAGTTCTTCTCCTTCTTCTTCAAAGCTACATCTTCATGATGTTTACCTATATGCTCTAATAGACCATCCAAGTTTCTCTTAACAGGAAGAATGGAATTGATTACAATGATATCATCAGGATGACTATTTTGAATCTCCTCCACAACTCGAAGGATGCCTAATAGTACAACTTCTTCTGAACATCCCTTGGCACTAAAGTCATTTACACCAATTCCAACCCACCATACCTTTGGTGTTAGTCCATACGGCATCTCGCCATTCATAACTCGCCACAATAGATTAGGAGCAGTATCTCCTGCAATACCCATGGAAATTCCATTAAAGTCACCACCCTTGTCTTTTGTGAATGTCTTGTCAAATATCTCCTTAATACCAGTGTAGGCTTCAACCGGCTTACCCATCTGTGTACCCTGTCTTTGTTCTGTAATACTATCACCAAGGAATACTACATCTAAACTATATTCTGATTCATCTAACAAGCTTCGAAGATTGTGATGACGAATACCATTTGGCTCGTTAGTGCCGCCACTAGCAGGGGCTTCCATTGGCACACCAAACCCATCATCACCTTCATCCCAGCCTTCATCTGCCCATGCATTGAAGGTGAAATCATCATCACCCCAATCAAACCTTGCCCCCTCACCGTCAATCCAATCATCATCACCGCCATCTAACCATAAATCATCATAATCTGGTGTGTATCCACCATAGTTATCCCATGCTCCTCCTGCTTCATTACTTGCCATAATCTTCATCAATGCCGCTTGTGCTACTTTGATATTCTCTTTGTGTTGCGAATCCCACTTTTTAGAACCACGTTTACTCATTGGTTCTAATGGATCTTCACATCGACAATTATTATCATCACCCTTTAAACACCAATGATCAATTGAACCTAATGTTAAATCATATTTGGATGTTATACTTGTATAATCATGTCCAATATGTGCAGCCGAGAATGGATTAACCCTTGGGTGTTTATGTTTATAGGATGTTGAGAAGGCAATACCTAAACATATAGCTAGTGTTGTACCAAGTAATACCTCTGTTTGATAAATTATTAAAAATGCTTGAACTGTTGCAAGGTAGAAGAGACATGTCTTTTTATTATGACTTGGTAATTGTGGTGATTCCCATGATGATTCACCTTTATCAATATCTAATGCAGCCGATGGTACTAATCCATCGAGATCTTCACCGTATTCTTTATCTGTGTGGTCGGACATTATTGATTAATAATAGTATGGGATTGATATGTAATTGAAACCTTTTGCAATAACCTCAGCTATGTACAACTAAATGAGTCCACCCCGTCAATACACGTAAGTATGTTACTTCAAATACTATCTATACAACTAATAGCTACAAAGTAGAAGACGTTGGCAATCTACCAAGCAATGGATAGGGGCTGATTACTGTTAGGTGCACTCCACATGGGTAATTTACTTAATCCGCAGGTAGTCTAAAGTACATCGATACTCTGACCTCTAGACAACATTTGGGGAGATTTTAGCTCTCACTCTCAAGAGAGGTAGCAACAAACAACAGACCATACAATATGTCTAATACTCCGCCAAGACCGCCATCTAACAGAGGAGGTACTCGCCCATCTCTTATGGGTATACCATCCCTTTCTTCCCGTCGACTCCGATCAAACTCTGGTACTGATCAGCGATCATTAGCTGATTTAGATGGTTTATCTCAAGCTGAGGTGAATTCCATTGCTCCTCCCTCGCCTGTATATAAAATAGTACTGACGGGTGGTCCGTGTGGTGGTAAGACTACCTCATTGGCTAGGGTAAGTTATTTGTGATTATGATATGTGCTCTTTTTTATAGCATACTTGTTTAAGAGTTGCAATAAATATTATGTTCCACTAACTTTCTATATTAATTTGTACAGTTATCACCATACTTGAGGGAACGAGGATTTGAGGTAATTACCTGTCCAGAGGCGTTTAGTTTACTCATTAGTAATGGTATGGCATTTGATTACTTGGCTGCGGTTGATGGGATGGATAATGTTGTACAAGATACTGTAATGGATATGCAAATTGGATTAGAAGATAGTTTTGAAAGAGTGTTACGAGCTCGGGGTAAACCTGGTGTATTATTATGTGATCGAGGATTAATGGACGGGTCTGCATACATGCCACAAGACGCATGGGAAAGATTAATGAGGAAACGAGACATATCATGTGTTAGTGAACTCAGAGAGGGGAGATATAATGCAGTATATCATTTGGTAACCGCAGCCGAAGGTGCGGAGCAATTCTATACCTTGGAAAACAATGCAGCAAGAACAGAAACTCCTGAATTAGCAAGAAAGTTGGATAATATGACAAGAGAAGCATGGGTAGGTCATCCTAATCTGAAGATATTTGATAATAGTACAAACTTTGAAAAGAAGATGCAGAGAATTGTTGAAGAAACAGCAAAGTTAGTGGGTCTTCCTGCGCAAATGCAGAGAGTAACTACAAAGTTTCTACTCAAGAGAGTGCCAGATCTTGCTGAATTTCCTGAAGATGTTAAATATCAGGTCTTTGATGTTGAAAAGGTATGTATTATATGTTAAACTGATTTGCATTTGAATTAATGAGTCGTCTTCTGATTGAAAGCTCATGTGTTTCCTATCTATCAGGTATATCTATATGATGAAGAAAATGTTACTCTAAATAATACAAATGAGGAGTTATTCAGTGAAGAATATAGTTTCATCAGAAGGCGTACTACAATCAACAGCGAAGGAGAGGAAGCTGGTTCAGTTTATGGTTGGACGCAAGTGCAGAAAACACATGAAGGACAAATTATCGAGCGCAAGCGTATCATTACAAAGCGAGAGTACTATTCATTATTCAACAATCGTGATAAGAGTCGTCATATTGTGAAACAGAAGAGAATTTCATTCCTATGGAACATCCAATCATTTACAATTCATGTTTACAAGGAGCCTGTATCAGATATATGCATTCTACATGCACAAGTGAGGTCTATCTCCCCGGAAGAGGACAATGAAGAAGATGATGATGACAAGAAAGGAGAAGTCGAAATCCCAACGTTCCTCGAGGTAGAGAAGAGATTGATGACCGATTCAGAAGCGGATGAACACTATGGTGCTTATCATCTATCATTGAAAGACTAAGGATAGTGGTCGACAACAAAGAAATTATTGTGCTTTTGTATGCTAAGTTAAAGCTATGTCTGTACATGATTATTGTTCTAATTTACACTATGTTCTGTTCGTCTACGAGAGAAGCTAACTCTAAATTATTATCCGAATACTCATCATCATCATAGTTGTAATCACTTTCACCGCCTTGCGGGTTCTTCTCTTCATTTGGATTGTAACTATGATGTTTTCGTTTGCTACAACTGCAATCCTTCTGTACCTGAATTGTGATATGTTCAATTCCAAAATCCGACGTTGCTATCCGATGCACCAACCGTTGCACTATATTAGCATTACTGGCTTGGATATGAGCAGTCAAGGCTGTTGCACCATGAGATATTGACCACACATGAATGCTACAAATGCAGGAAACTCCAGTAATAGACTTTACAGATGATTCAAGCTCGCTCAAATTCACATCAGGTGGTACACCCTCTAGTAGCACATTCATTGAAGACCGAATGATGCCAACTGTAGAAAAACAGATTATGGTTGAGAATATGACGCTTAAGATGGGGTCAATAATCTGCCAATCTGGTTTGTATCTAATCACAATTCCTGCAATAAGAACAGCTACTGATTGTACTAAATCGGATAGTACATGTATATAAGCCGCTCGGAGATTGATGTTTTCTTTTGGTTTTCCTTGTTTTGCAATGGAGTTTATCTTTTCTGAAGAAGCATCATGTGAATGATGAGCATGTGAATGATGAGAATGATCATGCTGCATAAAACTTTTATCACCAAATTCAAAGCTCAATGGTGACGACTTCTTCTTTCCATTCTTGTTGGTACTACCATCAGTATCTGTACTAGCAACTGTACATGTACTACTCTCGCTAGACTCAGCATGATTATGACTATGTTCATGTTCATGATTGTCACCTGGCATATGCACATGATTCTTAGAATGGTAGGAAGGATAATATATGGTGGTTAGAGGACATATAAGTAAAAAGAGTAATCACATGATATTCGCATATGATATGTTCATATGATATGCACATATGAACACTAAACTATGATTATGGACCATGACATAATCAACACTTACTTCAACACCAAGGACGAAAGCAAGTGCAATATTAACTGCAACACCGATTGCAGCGATTATACTCATGACCTGCCCATCAACATCTTCAATGACACCAGCAGTGAAGTGTAGAACAAGTCGTCTTATCCCTTCTCCCCAGATGTAGAGACTACATAAAGCCAGACTACACATGCTGAAGAGTGCTGCAAGTACCTCCCATCTTCTGTGTCCATAAGTCTAGAGAGACCACATAATGATTATTAGCATAATTTGTCGTGAGGAAGATATCAAAGCAAGAGATCACATGATATTTGTTAGCAATGTGTCGAAAGGGAGGAAGGAGATGATGGCCACATTATATTATTAGTAAGTACTTACAAATCTCGCCGAGCCCTTCATTGCCGCTAAGTGACTTGCTCCTACTGCAAATAGAAATGACATCAAATCAGATGATAAGTGAGCAGCATCACTCAATACCGCAAGAGATCCACTGATAATGCCACCCACTACCTCAGCAATAAGAAAAATGAGACATAGGAGGCATGCACATTTCAATCGACGCTGTACATCAGCTCGATGTGCTGTTTCATCATCATGTACTGTCCCCATACTTCTTAATAATCATAACTATGCAATGAATGGGCTTTGTGGTGTAGTTGTATTGTAGAACCAATCCATCAGTTGTCAAGCAACGTGTTGTTGTTTTTACAATGGTCATTGTTTGCGTGTAGAAAAAATAAATCCGGTATCCTTTTCTCTGGACATTCGGGCCCAGCCCTTGATGATGCCCTTTGCCCTCTAACTCATCAACAGCATATGCAGTAACGCAGTGAGCAGGGCAGCAGTACTGCAAACAGAGGCGGGTGCTGTTATATATCCAAGAACAAGACAGGCAGGAGAGATAGACATATAAACAAATTATTATTATCTTAGAGGTTATTGCAATTGCAACAACATAAGTCGGTGCATCAAATAATATATCATGACAAACAACAACAACAAACGGCCAAAGCCATTGAGATCGTCAAGTCTACGTATAGCGCAAGATCCAATTGATTTAGAATTATCTGATGTAGCTCGAGCATCATTAGATTCGCCAAGCCCATTATCTTTTGATGAATATGATCAAGATGGTACTGGTCTTAGATTAAACACTTCCGCCGAAGAGCTCATGAGTGATGATAGTAATGACAATATGTTTCAATATGGTACCGCAGATGATATTGGTAGTAATGGAGAGTATTCTACTGAATCAGATCGATTAAAGAATGAAGAGCATGTTATTGATATACTGGCCAATGTTGATAGAGATGTTAATGATGATAATGATGAACATATGGTTGTACATCAAGAAGATAGTATTGGCAAGACTTTAGCTGGTATTGCAGGGAATGTTTTAGAATGGTATGACTTTGCAGTGTTTGGTTACTTTTCAGATATACTTGGAGATGTCTTCTTTCCTCCTCATCAAGATGGGCATGCAGCAATTATTGAAGGTTTTGCCGTCTTTGGCGGAGCATTTTTTATGCGGCCGCGTGAGTCCTCGTGATTCTATATGAATATTTGATGAATTTATGTGTTTTACTATTAACTAAACTCTTCTCACTCTCATGTCAGTTGGAGGAGTGATGATGGGATACATTGGAGATAAATTTGGAAGCAGAAGAGCGTTGACGATCTCTATATTCTTGATGGCCTTTCCAACGTTTGCAATGGGTGTGAGTTGTGTATATTTGTTTGCATATCTTTTGTAGCATTTTTGCCCGTATCTTATATATGCTAAAAACTTCCCTATTCAATATATAGTGTCTTCCTGGATATGCAGCTGTAGGCGATTCAGCAATTATATTGCTTACATTGGTACGATTGTTACAGGGTTTGTCAGTCGGCGGACAAATAATGAGTAGTTTAATATTCACGCTGGAAAGACACCCAAAACAAAAATGGGGATTGTATGGCAGTTATGTGATGGCAGCTGCCAATTTAGGTACATTATTGGGCGGAGTAGTGGCGACAATACTTCGAAGGTCTTTAACTGATGAACAATTGTATGCATGGGGCTGGAGAATACCATTCCTCTCGGGTATTTTAGTTTCTATTTCTGGCTTCTACCTGAAGAACCATGGAGGTGACGATGAAGGACATGGACATGGTCATGGATCTCCATCACAAACAAACTCAGACACACCAAATCCAATACGGGAAAGTCCGCGTTTGTATTGTTTTACTATGTGAATTCATGTGATCAAATGCAGTGTTGGTGATTTGGTCACTTCATTTGAACTAAGTTTGCCTTTACTTGATTGCTTTTGGAAACCACATGTTCTAACAGAAGTTTCTATCATCTCTCTTCATCATCATAAATCTTGATAACGCGCATCTTCCAGCTTGCCTTCTCACGATCAAACATAAGATCTCTTCTTGCGGCTAGTATGGTACCGTTGCTTTGGTCGAGCGGATTTTATTTGACATTCGTATGGATGGCCGTCTACATGGCTGATTTAATTGAGAATCCAGTACCTAATTCTTTTGCTGTCAATAGTGCATCACTGGCGTTGAGTGTTTGCCTTTTCTTCCCAGTTGCCGGTTGGATGTCTGACAAAGTTGGACGAAAGAAAGTAATGTCAGTGGGGGGAATAGTAATGGCTGTAATGAGCCCTATTATGCTAAAGATGATAGGTACAGGGGATGCAACAACTGCCTTCTGCGCACAAATGGTCCTTGGTATATCACTATCGCTTTGGGGCGCACCGATGATGGCTTGGCTGGCAGAATCATTCGAACCGGCCGCGCGACTTACATCAGTATCGATAGGGTACAACGTAGCACAAGCATGTGGAGGTGGACTAGCGCCTGCGATCGCAACAGAGCTTGTAGACAGAGTTGGTGTTGAATCGCCTGGATATTATATCACCATTATTGCTTCAATAGCGTTGGTTGGCCTGCTATGTATAGCTCCTCGATCGCCAGTTCATTTCAGTGTACTATCTTCGAAAGAGGAAGAAGAGAGTCAGACTAACTCACGAGATACTAGAGGAGATAGAGAGTTGATATAACTACTTAAAATATACACTCTTTCGTCACTTCAATATCCACACTATAACACAATTATTCTAATTCCTCTTCTTCGTCTGAATCCTGGGTAAGTTCTCCAGGAATTAGCCCTTCTGCACCACAAATGCTAAATCTGGACTCAACAAACCTTCTCTTCCTATCCCCCTTAGGCAAGGAAGAATTCTGGCTAGTTTGAATCTGAGTTCGAGAGAATAATTCTCTACGAGCTGCTTCACTGAATGTCCACATATCTTCGTCATCTACTGCAAATGTATTACCAGCGAAACTGAGAGTACTGATGACACTACTGCGCATATTATCTTTCATATCGAGACCACTATTCCGTCTGCGTTGCTCATGATCCATCCGAATTGGTATCATAGGTGGCTCTTGTTGTTTAAAAGATGCTCCAGATTCATTGGCCAGTGATGCTGACAATACTGACTGAACAACTAGAGAGCGGAGTTCCGCAGGATTACAGACATTTCGATAGGGTACTTCCTCAGTTAATCCTATCACATGATGTGTAGCCGACCGTACTGGAAAGGGCATTGTCTTAAAGTATGTCTTCAGTGTCTCTCCAGGCAAAGCTGCCAAAAGAGCAATAGGCGAGTAGAGATTGACTGCCTCGACGAGATTCCATACCTCTTCCTCTGATTTTGCTAGAGTACCAGCACAAAAGTTCTCTGCATACCAATTCTTGTCACACCTCTCTGGCAAGTTTCCCCTTGCTTTAGACCCAGCTGGTGCACATGAACACCTCCATAGATTTAATAGTGAATTGCGTTCGGAATCATAAATTCTTTTTCCAACCTGCCCCCCGTGTGATCCCAATACATCAAAGAAGTGCCTTGGTACACAACACTCCTTTGCTACGTGCCGAGAGAGAATAACCATTGGCACCGAAAGCGCCTGTGCTCGTTTATAGAATTGTTGTGCAGACTGCATGTCTAATCTATGATTCTGGGCTGCAGGATCTGGGACCAGTATCTTCTCGTCAGTAAGGTTGGCTTCATTACTCTCCTCCTGATCAGTTGGCAACGCAGCCCAGCCATATCTTGCAGGCCAAATTAAAGCGCCACCAGTATGTACTACACGCACTGTCTTGTTTCGAAATAGCTCGGGGTGACTCTCTGCAAATGGCCAAACACTCGTAAACGTGGCGGTTAGAACAAGTGTGACACCAATGGGAGGCGATGATTCGTATAATTCACAAAATGCCTCCGATGACTTCATCTTGTGCTCATCCATATCCTTTCCAGATACGACAACAAACTTGACATGCGCCAGTCCGATAGAAGATAGTGTATCTCGTATTGTCTCTGCAAGTGCGGCTAGAGTAGATGGCGAGTTATCAACGGGTGTAGCTGTGGTTTTTGCTGTGGATTCATCGTCATCGTCATCTGAGCTAGGAGTGTATTCCAAGTCAACCGAGCTCACGCCATGTGGTGGCCGTCTAGCTTGTTTCGAGTCGGAAGGATAGATTGACACAATAACACCCAATACACTCGCTAGTCGCATATCCCAAAGACTTCGTAACATTAGACACGTCAACAATGTATCAGCAAGGTTATCCCAACGTAACTGCAAATGTAGGATAATGTGGGGTTGGGTATGGTGGTTGCATAAGATACCTTCTCGATACCCCGTTTTAAGAAGATTGACGAGCAGATTTGGATCCTTGAGGTTGTGTTCTATATCACTGATACCAATCAGATTTCTTGTTCCTCTATCAAACGCCTCAGGAATGTTCGATCCAGGTGCTTCGAAAGGCGTCTCAACTAGCTTGTTATCTTGCTTTGCACGATCAATGGCACGTTGAATGCTTATCTCTCTCGGTTCAGGACATGAACTGCGTCTATAAGACTTCCAGTGTTTGTTGTTGGATGACTTGGTCTCGTTATCAATCATGGATGATCTGCGTCTATCTACACCAGCCGTTACTGTCTCATCGCCCTCCCTTGTCACTTCCGAGCTATCAAGTCTTTTGGTTTGCTCTCCCTCTTGACCAAAATCTATTGAGATGATACCACTATCTCGTCTCTTCTTTCTCTTAGCTTGCAATGGGGGTAAGACTGACGGATCAAAATAAGCTTCTCTCACAGCTGGTATCGCTGCCAACAATGCAATTGTATCATATTGCATAAAACCCGTTACTAGATCCCACGCAGTATCTGAACAGCACCTACTTGGGTCATCGTCACCACCACAAAATGTGTTTATGAACCACTTCCGATCACATCTTGGCGGTAACCCCTTCCTCATTTTTGGATCATCAGAGCATGCACGTTGCCATAATTGATCAATACTTGCACGTTGACTATTCCTCAATCGCCAACCGATTGAACTTCCCGTCAGTGCCAAGTCATCGTATACAGACCGAGGCATCTTTGCAGCATAAGCGGCGTACCTCGAGACAACAGTCAGTGTTATATTCATCTTTTGACATTGACTGTAAAAGAATGCACTGGCATCAGTGTCAAACGTATTATTATGTGCCGAGTCAGGCTCGCATTCCACTTCTGACAGTTCATTCCACACATTCGACGAGCTGTTTCCGGATTTTCTTTCTTCTGTTGCAAGAGATACAGGTTTGCAACCTCCCATGACAACTACCTCACGAGTCTTTGATGCAAATAATGAAGGATTGTCACGAACGAAGATTGCAATGTCCTTCATACTAGATGTGATGACAATAGTAAGTCCTCCCTTAACCACTTTCTTCAAAGTGCCTGTATTATTAACCTTCTCCTCTCCAATATCCTCTACTTTTCCCACAGCTGCTGCATCTGTTGCTTCCCCATTCATCTCAATATCTTCTCCAACATCATCCTCTTCATAAACATCAACGTATTCAATATCATCTGCCTTATCATACAATCGCTGTAACAATCGATGTCCACTCTCCAAGCTTCTAGCTGCCTCTCCATCCTCGCGTATGATATACGAACTCGCAGTAGTTTCAAATTGATCACTTGAATGTTTCTTCATCATATCCCCGCCATCTGTACCTATTCCAACGGGTACGCGATGCAACCCCAGCAAATCTAACGTACCCCTAGTCAATCTTGCACGTGCAAATGATGGACTTAAATTGGCAATTACACCCTCTAACTGTATCAAATCTAGTGACACCAGGTGTCGTGCCATAATAAACATCATCTCATCATCCAAGTCTTGACCAGGATCGGATATTAATAGTATGGGTATCGGTGCTCGAGGATTGAAGAATGACGTCGTTCCACCACCGTTTGATGTGGATACTCCTTTACTATTCTTAGAATGGTGTGAGGTTGAACATGTAGATCTGCGTCGAGCTGGCACACCCAGAAATTTGGATGCACGATCTTCCTTCATTTTGGTTACTATGTTTCTTGGTGGATGTTGTTTATTCTTGTCATACATCACATCATCATCGTCATCATCATCATCTAAACTTAGTGGAGGTGGTATTACATTGACATCTGAATCTGCTGTATCTCTATGCAGTAGATGTTGTGATTGCTGCTGATGTTTCTTTGCTGATATCTTATTACTCTTGCTCTTTGCAGCATATATCCTACTACCAATTTCCTTAGAGCTAATGTCTGTGTTCTTTTCTATTGCATCCTTTTCTATATCCTCTAAACGATGTTGCATCTCTTCTAATCTATCAAGCAACAGTTTATTAACATCATCATTCGTTTTTCTAGATGCAATCCAATAATATGTTGCAACAATTATCGCTGCCGATGCAGTGACTATCACTGCTGGCAGTTTGTTGCTATTACCACTCATGATATGATAAGAAATAACACTTGTTGTAAGTTGTAACGGGCTGGTATAGTGGTATGTGTTTTGTTGTGGTGGAGTAATCAAGCAAACTTCAAACTATCGTATGGTAATACACAAGATATTATCACAAGATGTGCACAGATTTCACATGTAGACAGTCGACGAATTACTTGCCCCCCTATCCAATCCTCTTATATCTTATAACACCTGGCCAAACCTCAAACCTATCAAATGGATATCTCTCGAGCTATAATACACAATGATAGATCCGCCTGGCATGTTAGTAAAGTAACCAAGGGTATGTACGATATCAAATAAAAGTGATCATTGAGGGTGGTTCGTAGGTAGGCCTAACAACTTGTTGTGAGTTGTGAGTGTTGTTTAGGATACCACAAGTTCGATGAGCAGCTCAAGCAAGGAGAAGTCAAAAAAAAGTAGGGGGAGGAGAGATATGATACATACTAGATGCTATTTATAGTATGTTGACAACTACTGCTAACTTACAATACTATAGACAAGTAACCTGATCAAACACTGTTTCTTGTAAGCTATCAGACTCAGATGTCTATTGACAAGTAACTTGATCAAACACTGTTTCTTGTAGTGCAATCAAGCCAGTGAAATCAGCTAAGAACAGACTTCCATCACTGCTAATACTATTCTTTAAAAAGTTGACTGCTTGGTTGTTCTGAGAGTTTGGGTCCTCGATGAATACAGGTATAATAAAGGTTCCTTTGTTCTTAGCTTTCGTCGCCGAGTTCGTAGCTATACCTTCGGGATTACCAGAAGGCAACGATGGATATCCATCCGTGAGAAGAAGCATCAAGTTCTTTCGGTCTGAAAGACTTGCATCATCAAGTGTCGATTGGCATGAATCAATTGCGCCAGCCAGATTTGTCTTACCTCCTGTATATTTGAGAGTCTTGATAGTCTTGAACGCTTGGTTGGCATTCTCCAGAGTATCAGCAACTGCAACTTCCGATGCAAAATGAACCACTGAAAAGTCCTGATTGGAAGGTAAGTCACCTAGTGCCTTGACCAAATCCTTGCTGAACTCGAGCATGTTTGAGAAGTTACTACAACATGTTGCCAAGTTAAAGCCACCTGAGTTGCACTGACCACAGTCTTCACATAATCCTTGACCTTGCCCGTGACATACCGAACCGGACATATCAATAGCCAAACAAAGATTGAAATCACCATTGATGAGACAAGTTGGTTTGGAAGTTGTCGGCAACATATTGAAGGTTGTAGCGTTGGATTGAGTGTTGGCAATGGCGTCGTTGGCTCGAGTGAAGGCTCAAGTGATGGACTTGGTGTTGGCTGTGATAATGTACATATGCATCATGAGTTTCTGCATTATATGGCAAATTAAAGGTCAGACAAAGTATACTTACATCAAGAGTAGGCGGAGGACTCGGCTCAAGTGACGGGCTAGGTGTAGGCTGTGGTGTCACAAAGAAAGTAAATGAGATATGACATTAAATTGAAAGCACAAGATTGAAATATAAATGTTTCATACCTCGTTAGATGGAATAAGTGTCGGTACTTTAGATGGGCCTTGGGATGGACTTCTAGTTGGCTAAGATGAGCAATATAAATGGTTAGAAATGGATATTATGTTTGCAACTGATCGTACAAGTCATATCTTTACTCAAACAAGTCATATCTTTACATACCTGAGCATATGGTGCCTTGGATGGACTCTGTGAAGGCTCCATTGTTGTCGGGGTATTAGTCACTGGAAATGGAGAGGGCTGAAAGAGAAAGGGTTTATAAGTGATGATATTCTTTAGTCAATAAGATGTCACAACAATTTTATTCGTCTTACCTTATTAGTGGGCAACCTTGAAGGAGATTGGGTGATAGGCGCTTTACTTGTTGGGGCGAATGAAGTTGGGCTACTTGTATTTGGTGATTTCGAAGGTATAAGAGAAGGACTGCCTGTGATTGGGTTCATTGATGGCTGCTTTGAGGGCATATCAGTCACTGGAGATATCGAAGGTTGCGTTGATGTAGGCATTGATGTCGTTGGTTCTAGTGTACCTGAACAAGTTCCGACGAGTATCCATTTCTCTTGCCATAAACCGAATGAAGAGGCAGGCTCAAAAGCAAAACCTCCACAATCATAATCACTTGTACATTCATAGACAATACCATTAACTTGTACTTGACTACCAATACCATAAGAAGTTGATGATGTAAATGATTCCGGACAGCCCCCAATGAATACAAGTGGTTGTTTTGTAGGAGATGCCGTCACTGGGGAAACACTTGGAGTAGAAGTACTTGGTGATAATGAAGGCTGGCGTGATGGCAACAGAGTAGGTATTAAAGTTGTTGGCGATGTAGATCCGGAACAAGAACCTACAACTTCCCATTTCTCTTGCCACAAACCAAATGATGACCCTGGCTCAAATGCAAACCCTGAACAATCATAATCACTTGTACATTCATAGACAATACCATTAACTTGTATTTGCGCTCCCATACCATAAGAAGAAAGTATTACAAATGAATCAGGACATGGACCAAGAAAAGCAAGCGGTTGTTGTGTGGGAGATGATGTTGTCGGAGATGCACTCGGTTGATATATTTCTTGTATAGAAGGTTCAAATGATGGGATGGAAGTGTTTGCAACAATGGGATCAAGTGTAGGAGTTTGTTCATTTTGTGCATCATCGAATAAGCCATGTGTAATGTGTTTCGAAGGAATGGAGCTTGGTAGACTTGATGGCATTTGACTTGTGATATTAGGAGGCATAACAACACCAACAACTGATACCATTTCGTCATCTGATGTTTCTTTCTTGCCTAATACTACTCCAATAATGGCAGATGTAATGAGGAGCAGAAGTAATAGTAAAAGTATATATCTCTTCTTTCTTCTTCGTGGCTCCTGTGCAACAATATCAGTATCGCATTTGCTGGAGATATCATCATCTAGAATTACTTGTGCATCCTCAGTATGATCCTTCTTACTATCAGAGTCACTTTGTGTTGTTGAATCATCATTAGTGAGGAAGAGCATTCCAGTATCTGGCGCTGCATCTTGAGAACATATACTGTTCTTCTCGTGTTTTGAAGATACCCCTGCATCAAACTCTTCATCCATACAATCATCGGTAGAAGAAAACTGTAATCTGCCTACTTCTTTCAGGTGTGGATCAGAAGTATTATCAATCTCAAGTAGATTAAGCCACTTGTCCATATCAGATTTGTTGGAACTACTACTATCCTTTGCTTTGGTTTGATGATTAGCCCATACACGAGATCCAATATCAATCTCTTCTTTATCACTCTTGTCATGTGATATTACTATACCACCTTCTAACACTTCAATAAGCTCATTCTGCGAGTTATCTATTGCAAGTTTCCCAACTTCTCTTGTATTATTTCCTACTGAATTAGATGCTATATCATCTTGAGATAGCTTTCCCACCTCTCGTTCCTCTTTCTTGAAGACACTGTATTTGATATCAGGCACGGACAGTTCACTGATATCTCTTTGTTCATGCTTTATCTTTTCAGCATAGGAGATTTGGGGTGCTTTATACTTTCCACCGAGCTCCTCTGAGGATTTCCCCTTGATGTAGGAGCCCGCATGAGCAGATGAATAACCAGCAGATGATTTGATTATTGATGACTGTCGATTAAACCGCCACCGAGGAGGTTCTGGTGCTTTATATTGCTTCGATGGAGAATCCTCAGCAACCTTATCAGGCGTGACATCCACAATCGGAGTTTGTTCATTAGTAATGTCGGAAACTTCTGACAAATCTTCTGTATTGCTTTGAGTGTCAGAGCATTCGCCATCGTTAATAGGATCAGCTTCTTTGGTATGCACCTGAATATCGGCAATAGGAACTACTGCAGATTCTATATCCATTGTAGATGTGATGTGGGGATGATAGCAAGGGGAGATTGGATATCTTTGTCCTCTCTATCTCATAATATCAATACATATGTTTAGATCATAACTGTCTAGTGCCTCCCCTCCACATACATCATCTGGGATAGGAAGAGTCTTCCAGATCACATATTGCTGCCAATCAATCGTATCATTGCTTGCGCGCGTCCCTATGGGCTCGAAAAAAGATAATATATGCCAGTAAATCTTCGCAGACGACAAAACATATCAGGAAATATATGTAGAATCTGGTCAACGACACATCAATAGTCCAGTTTGTTAGTACAATAAGCGTGTTTAGATACTTCTATATCAATTGCAGAGGATATAAGGAACCTGTTTGGGGTATCCTTTTGCTTTAGAATGATGAGTAAAATGATAAACAGGTTGGGTCTTCCAACTATAGATGAATGAATAGAATAGTCATGTCTTTAAGTTGTAATCTATTCATATTCTAGACTTTTCCTGGCCGTGGCCGAGTGATTTTATTAGCTTGACAAGTAACCTGCTCAAACACCGTATCTTTTAACCCAATTAAAGAATCAAAGTCAGCTAAAAACAGGTTGCGATCACTGCTAATGGCATCCCTCAGAAAATCCGCCTCTGGAGAGTTCTGACTACTTGCCTCGAGTAAGATTGGTATTATGAAAGTTCCTTTATCCATTGCATTCGTGGCTGCATCAATAGCAGCATTACCTGGGTCATCCTCTGGTACACTAGGAAGACCATCCGTGAGGATAAGCATTAGATTCTTTCTATCATCGGGTGAAAAGTTTAGAGTTGACTGACATGCATCAATTGCTCCAGCAAGGTTAGTCATACCCCCAGTATACTTTAGTGCCTTGATCGTCTTTCGAGCTTGATTAGCATTCTCTAGCGTATCAGCAACGGCAGCATCAGTACCAAAGTGTACCACTGAAAAGTCTTGCTTTGTAGGGAGGTCGCCTAATGATTGTACCAAGCTTTGGGAGAATTCAAGCATGTTCGAGAAGTTGTTGCAACAGACAGACAATGGTTGTCCATTGTCTTGGCATGAGTTAAAGTCTTCGTCACAGTTCGTACACAGGCCACCTTGACCCCCATTACAAACTGATCCTGACATATCAATAGCCAGACACAAGTTAAAGTTACCATTGGCAACACATGAAGGAAGGGTGGGGTCAGGGGTTGATATTGAAGGCTGGATCGTTGGGTTGAGAGTTGGCAATGGTGTCGTTGGCTCAAGTGAAGGCTCAAGTGATGGTTCTGGAGTCGGCTCGAGTGATGGACTTGGTGTTGGCTGTAAACGGATTAGAACGAGAGAGTGGTATGTGAGATATTATAAATCAAATCATTACAAAAGCAAAAAGTAATTGTTCGTACCAAGTCTGTCGGCGTCTCTGTAGGCAATATTGAAGGGCTCATCGACGGCCTGGGCGTTGGTAATAGAGTAGGAGCATTGGTTATAGGTCTTGGCGTGGGTGGTTTTGTTATACCATCTTCAACCAAGGGAGGAGTTGGCTTCAATGTTATTGGTGCTTTGGATGGCTCTGCGGTTGTTGGAAATGAAGTGGGCTGGATACAAAGAAAGGGTGATGATATGTGAGTTTTGATATAACTTAAAAAGATATATGAAAAGCTATAAATGTTCGTACCTTATTAGTCGGTCCTTTTGAAGGATTGCTAGAAGGAGATTGAGTTGGGTCGAAAAAATCCACAGTCACTTGTGATGAAGAGACTACTGAAGATTTGACGGGTGATTTGCTAGGTTGTGGCGTGGGAGATGGCGTCACAGGTTGTTGTGTTGGTTGTTTTGTTGGGCTTTCTGTAACTGGATTTGATGATGGTTGTTTTGTTGGGCTATTAGAGACTGGTCTGTCCGATGGAGCTTTGCTTGATGGTTGTGGTGTGGAAGATCCAATACTACTATCTGGTGATGCTGTCGGAGATGATGTCAATCCTTCAATGGGTATAAGAGAATCCACCACTTCGCTATCTACCCACGGTATTTGTTCTGTGCCAATATCATCACTCTCTTCTTCCTCATTACCCCAGGGTGGACGTTGAACTACACTTGACCCTGTGTTAGGTCCAAAATATGAAGGGACTGTACTTGGCATACTAGATGGCACAATTTGGTCTGTGGTATTCTCATCCGCAAGTATTACTGCAGACATTCTACTTCCCTCGCTTGGCTTTTTCTTGCCCAGTACTGCTCCGATAATGGCTGATATTACAAGAAGTAGCAGCAATAGTAACAGTATCAACCTTCTTCTTTTCCGTCTTGAATCTCCGACATTATTGTTTTCCCCTAAATCTCCCTTGTCGTTAAGATTTGGATCATTTATACCTGTATGTATATCTCTAGAGTTACCGCCTGTATTGTTGTTGTTGTCGTCTATTGGTGGTACCGGGCTACCACCAGAGCCATTTGTTTGTACAGTTTTGCCATCTTCATTAGCATGATGAAGAGTAGGAATAAATGGCATACCCCATAGTTTGCGTTTCCTCATTGGGGAGTTTGTTTGTTCTGTATTTGTATTAATCTGTGTTGGTGTTCCAGGAGGGCTAATGGCTTGTTCAGCATTCAGCCCATCAACCTGAGATCTTCGTGGTATATCCCCTTCAAACTCATCCATACTGCCACCCACCGATCCAACATTTAACTTACCAACACTCTTCAACTTTGTATCTTCAGACACATCATTATCAATTAAATTTGTATATTCATCCTTATCATAATCACTCAATACCATTCCCGCTGTTGATCTAGGATGATGATTCGACCAGACTCGTGATCCAATATCAATCTCCTCTTTATCAACTTTGTCATGTGATATAACCAAACCACCTTCTAATACTTCCAATACATTTGATTCTTTTTCCGAATTTGATAACCGTCCAACATCTTCCTCTTCCTTTTCGAATAATGAATATTTAATATCAGTAGGACCCATCTTATCAGAATTACGTCTTGTTATTTCAAATTTACTATAATTTAATTGTTTCAACTTTGACAATTCAATATCAGACTTGCGTCTTTCACTTGGTTTGATTAATTCTTCTGTTGTGATGTTTGGTGTCGCATATTGTGCGCCCAATTCTTGTGATGATTTACCCTTGATTATTATACCTGCATCTCGTGAGGAGTAACCTTTTACCATACCAGTTTTCTTTGCGAATCTCCATCGGGGGGCTTCGGGTGCTCTAAACTTTTGTGATTCTTCGATGATTGTTGTATTGGTATCATCATTATCCTTATTAGTGGATGGTGATACTGATTGAACAATATCATCTTTTATTGAACTTTTTATTGGGGTGATTAATAAACTAGTAGTATCGGTCTCTGCAGATGTATTTAGTGTATCAAATGTTTGATCTGCATTATTAATATTCGGACTTTCTTTGTTACCATTACTATTATTATTTATTTGTTTAATGGGTGTAATAGATACCTGTTGTTGCGAGGCATCTGCATTATCACTCTCTATATATCCAATTTCCGTCATAGTACTATATACTAATATCTCTAGGCAATATCAATACTATTTACTACTCTTCAATTGTATATATCTTTTAGTCGAGGATTGGATACCCAACAATTAATGACTTCGATACTGATAAGTTATGATATTATCATGCTATGAGCTCCATACTCCATCATACACATGTATACTGATAAGTTGAGGAGGACAGCATATCAATCGTTTGAAATAGTAAGTATTAAGCAAATTTCTCTACGAGGCTAAACGGACATCGAAACCAGACATGTCAGCAGTTGATTCTTAGCGAAGGTAGGTTCTTAGTATCTTTAACTACTTCCTAAGAACTAGCCCATTATTCTGCAATGCTGACGACATACAGTGTTGAGTTGTTTGACCTCTTGTTGCTGTCGACTATCCGTCTTAGCATCAGTAATATACTTTGGTAGATTGTATCCATTCTTCTTCTTACTAGCTCCGTCTTAGAGCTGACAACTTGGAGTGTAGGATATTACACAAAAAGTTTCAAACGAGGTAGCACCTTCTCATCTCGTAATAGAATCTTTATAGAATTCTACCCAGTTGTATTGCAATATGGCAAGGTTCAATACAATCAGATTTTTCTTCGTTCTGATAATATATCATCTATGTCCGAATAATATACCAACAGTTACTGCGGCAGCAGCATTAATCGATACCGCTACAAAGATTAGTTTTGATGATACTCTCAATAATGGACAATCATTATTTGGTGTTGGATGTCGTAAGAAGGGTCCTATAAAGGTATGTACAAATGATATGATTATCCATGTTGTAGCTCTGTATGATTTGTATATCACATTCGATGTTTCTGTTGGGTAAAATGATTGCAACATATGATATGAACACATAATTTTGTAAAATGTATACTCAACTATATATCTAATATATATTATTTGAACACAACACAGGTATACTCAGTCGGAATGTATGCCGATAAAAGTTGCAAGGATAGTATAGCATCATTACCCAAATCAAACAAGTCTGGTGCATTATCTACACTGCGCAATTCACTGCAATCATCATCCAAGGAAATCAACTTTGTATTAAAAATGAACTTTAAAGTTGGTGCAGAAAAAATGGCAGAGGCAATTGCCGAGAGTGTATTACCCCGAACATCAAATAAAAGTGCAGTCGATACATTAAAGCAATTAATATTAGATGGTGTTTCTGTCAAGGGTGCGGCAACTCCTGGTACTATATTGCAATTCGATTGTTTGCCAAATAATAGTGGAGGGGGTGTGAAAGTATCAGTTGATAATAAAGAGATTGGACTTGCGCCTGGTTTATGTACAGCATTTTGTGATGTATTCCTTGATGATAATGGTGTTAGTCCTGGATTTCGTGATAGTATTGTTGATAATTGTTGTGAATTGTCTACGTCAACGACTTCTTCATCATCAGCTGCAAGTTCAGATGTACAATCATCAAAGCAACATAATCCATTGGCATTTCTACATAGAAAGGCACACTTTAAGTTGGGCAAATTGCCATACGCATATAACGCTTTACAACCTGTCATTAGTGAGAAGACACTAAGAGCGCATCATCTCAAACATAATGCAAAGTAAGTAGAAGGATACACTTTTTTTTGCAAGTATGTCATGATATCAAGTATGTCATGAATATAAACTGATCTAACACAACTTTTTCTTCTACAACACTTTTGCTCTACAGGTATATTGATACAGTGAATCAACTAATAAATAGTAGTGGAGATACCAAAGGTTGTGATAGTTTAGTACAAATCATAAAGAATAACAAAATACGACAAACAAATCCGTCACTATACAATAATGCTGCTCAATGTTGGAATCATAACTTTTACTGGAAATGCATGTCAGGATCAGGAGGTGGGGGTGAACCGACTGGTCTACTTGCCAAAACAATCACACGTGACTTTGGTTCATTCGATAACTTTAGGAAAGAAATGGAATCAACATCCATGAAGGCATTCGGGTCAGGATGGACATGGTTGGGATATAACAAACAAACGAAAAAGTTAGAGGTAATACTAACAAGTGGAGGAGATAATCCATTATCGGATAACATTATACCGATATTGACAATTGATATGTGGGAACATGCATACTACTTGGATTATCAAGAACGGAGGAGTGAATATATTGCAGGATTCTTTGATAGACTTGTGAATTGGAACTTTGTACAGAAGAATCTTAAACATGCTATGAATAAGGGGTTAATACCAGAGGCTATGCATCAAGTATCGCACAAGGGTCTTCCTCTCGTAGCAGCGTTGGTGTCTGCAAACTGGGCAAAGCACAAGACAATACACATGTTGTTTCGACAAAGTTAGGGTAGTAGAAAGGTTGATTTAATAATAATGAAGAGCATACACGAAGTAGAGCTAGGTGGGGGGTAACATATGTACAAGATTATTAGAAAAGAATACCAATCAGCATGAACCTTTCTTCGCCGCCAGACGATTACAAGCTGAATGACTTGCTGCAAGCTCAGAAGATACATTTCTATATCTTTGCATAAGCTTTTTAAGTGCTATATCACGTGCTTGTCTCTGCTCTTCCTTGCCCATCTTTATTCTCTTTTGTACGGCACTCAACTCTTGTCTCTTGACAGCCTTCCATTGACTTTCCTGTTGAAACATCTCCTTCTGTTTCTTCTTATTCCATTGCTCTAATTCTTTTGCCTCTAAGCTATCCGCTTTTGCCTTGACGGTATGTGCATCATTATAATTCTTAGATCTTGCCAAATGCTCCTCAATCTTCCTGTAGTTGAGCAATACTGGTGAGAACTTAGGCTTCTGTTGCTTCACGAGTAGCTTCTGTTGAAACTCCTTAAGCTCTTGTAAATGTCTCTCCTTCATGGCATTCATTTGATTTGTACATTGTTCTTCGTAATCATTATATTTCTTATCCCACTGTGAATTGAACTGTTGATACTCTAGCATATGAGCCTCTTCTATCCCCAACCTCTCTTTGACTTGTTGAGCCTTCATAGACTCTCGTTTTCTATTCTCTTCGTGTGATTTCAGTTCCTCGAAACGTTTCTTGGCCACTTCAGCCTCGACATACTTTCCTTGTGCCTCGCAATTCTTCCTATGTTCCTCGAGTATTTGTAAAAAGTCGGCAATTGCTGATTCTTGTGTCTCGTTCATATCTTTGTTAGTAGGTGATACGATTAATATCAACTGGAGAAGTAATCATCCATTCATTCTAACATCTCATGTGAGGAAGACTATTCTCCTTGCAGAGGAGTGAGGAGGTTGGAAGACGAGTTCTTGCGGGAGCAAAACTACTCAACTCACTCCTTCTTGCCTTCTTTCCTTCTTTAATCTCAAGACAATCCATTCACTGACTCTTCTTTTGTCTTAGCTTTCGTCGCTGTTTGTCTCTCTCAAGTAAGTTTATGACACATCTTGTGCACAAAATTAAAATATGCTTTGCCTCTAGCCTAACAAGACCTTTTGTTCTGCTTGTGTTCCTTCTCAATCAACTACTTGTTATCAAAGCCAAGGACTTCATTCACAAGATAATGACGAACAATCCCGGAGTTGGGTTGAAGCTGACTGCGCCTAGAATCAGTAGTACATCGGAATCTACTGGTCCAAGTCCACAATCATATGATGTACCTGGATCTTTACATGCCACCGACCGTGAAAAAGCCCAAAATGAGCTCACAAGTCAACGATACACTAATGCAGTCTCAACACACACTACAAGCTCCCCGTCTTCGTCATCTTTGCCTTTGGTAACTGGATCTGGACAAAAGAGATCGAGAGAAGACGAACATGACGCTAGTAAACGCCACCATAGTGCTAGTAAGTGAAGTAAAAAAGCGAGTTCAAATATACCGCATGACGTCAGCAAAGGAGGAAAGACGACGGTATATAAATCAACATACTAACTCCTAACGTTGCATTATTAATTACACATACACTACTGAAACCTCTTTATTGTATTGTATTCATTACCAATCTGCTACTGATGTATTTTCATCTATAGTCATCAAATTATTGCCTTTTTCTAGCAGTTCACTGCAACATGAACTTGAGCTGCTTGAACATTCATCTGAATCAAACAGTGACGTAGTAGTTGTTGCAGCCAAGAAACTTCCAATCTTTGGTTTGATAATAGGCAATGGAGTAGCGGTTCTCTCAATTTGATAAGGTGACCGTAAACTTCTTTTAGATGATGACGAGTTGGTATTCATTCTAATGTCATCTTCGAATACATCAAGTTTCTCGTCCTCTATATCATCAGTCTTATTATCTTCACTTTCATTTTCATTGAAATTATATGCACATGAATAGAAATTCTCCCAACTTTGATTATAACATAGTACATCATTCTCAGATACAGTAGTTGCTATAGTTGTATGGTCATTCTCACATGTAGAAGTAGATATTCTCTCTTTTTCTCCATTGCAACTCTCATCCTTTTCCATGTAATTAAGTAAGTTTACAGAGAAGCTCCCAATGTTATCAATCTTCTTTCGTCGTTTTATCTCTCTTTGTTTACGCCTCCTGTCAAAGAATGCTTGTCTCCGTGATATACTCTTTCTATTAATAACACTACTTTTATTTAAGAATGTGGTATTATTAATTCTACTGCTCCTCTTTGATTTTAACAAAGATTGTTCCTTCCTCTGTAGATCCTCTGCTAATGATATAATAGATGCCCAATCTATATTATTTTGCTTTGCACCAGTTATAACCAACTCTCGTAGACGCTCTTGGCCGTCTAATCTCTGTTGTTCCATAACTGTTGTTGGTGTTTTGTTGATGGTTTCTCCCTCGTCCTTTGATGGTGGCGAAGCATTATGTTGTTGTTGTGGTGATGGTACATGTAAATCATAAGTATCAGATTTGATAGGTGATATCGGAGGCGATGTAGTTGTCGATGATTCAGTCGTCCGTTCATCACAGCAAGTTACAGTAGTATTTACTAATGGTTTGGTACTATTCATTTCTTTGGCCGCCGCCACCGATGATGAAGATGAATAGTTGAGACAATTCCCCATGTTAAATAAAAAGTAGATATACTTAATAAAATTATGTTGACGGAGTAGTTGAACAATATTACTTGCGAAAACTATGATATTGTGCAATCTACCAATATAATATTATCTAGCAGCCAACTGATCTCGTCAATGATGCTCCCCTCTTCTCTTTACTTCAAGGTGCATCACTCATTCAACTCATCTGTTTGTCTTATTGCTGCCCAAAATCGGAGAGGTAACACAAAAATCCATTGTATACCGTTGCGGGAATCAGATCACAAGCCTCATCTTACTAAGTAAAAGAATAAAGCTCAAACAAAAACAGCATATCAATAGTATGGCCTAAAAAGATGACTTATCACACCTTTGGTAACACACAAATCAAACAAACCAGTTCCACTCAAAAGTAGGGTGGAATTCTACATTGTGTCTTCGAATGTGTAGCCATCTTGTTGTCGTTGTAACTGTAACCCCACCATGAGTGATGCATATTCTTCAGTGAGATCAAGTATAAATTTCTCAAGTAATACAGTTAGTTCACTCTCTTAAACTTCTTTAAACTCATTTCCCTTAGCTTTCTCAAGTAAGTTTATGACACATCTTGTGCACAAAACAAAAATAAAACTGACAAGATCTTTTGTTCTATCATTCTCAAGTATCTTAAGGAATACACAAGAAATAACTAAAAAACCCAGAGTTGGGTTGAAGCTGACTGCACCTAGAATCAGCAATACATCTGAATTGACCAGCTCGATTTCCCACGAAAAGGTGGGATTCTCTCGTCTTCGAGGTGTAGCCGTCTTGATCTAACTCCACCATGAGTGATGCATATGCTACAGTAGACATTCCCAAGTCCTTACCTATACATGGGATGGCTTTGACAAGCACTGGCAGGAAAACAGAGCACAGCAAGGTAGTGGTTGGCATCCAAACGTACGAATCGACCAGCTCGATTTCCCTCGAAAATGTGGGATTCTCTCGTC
>Ga0214481_100070_pt1 | contig 42266 bp, 27 predicted proteins | sample M1_20Mar14CPVII9_4_FD_165057 | JGI IMG/M metagenome (GOLD analysis project Ga0214481, IMG submission 165057) | Marine eukaryotic communities from Monterey Bay, California, United States - M1_20Mar14CPVII9sort6BwellG10 | ecosystem: Environmental > Aquatic > Marine > Unclassified | place: USA...
ATACACGTATATCAGTCTAGGGATATACAACGATAGCCTCTGCAGTCTATTGACGCTGCATACTATGTCGGATAATGAACGATAATCCACTGTCGTTAACAGATTAAGCAGTTTCGAGACTTTATCTCCTAATCATAGATTAGCCTGGAATTGTTTAGTGTAATATTTGCAATAGTCCTGGAGTTGTTGCTATATTACAGTCAGTTAATTAGTGCATACTTTGAGAAGGAAGATCTGAGCCGAGAATTCAACCTTTGCGATTCAGTTTACAATAATTAGCGTGGTGTAACAACCATCAATAACAAACTAAGATGGCGAATTATTTGTAGAAAAGATTACAAGTATTTAATAACAATCCGTGAAACGAGAGTAGCATCTATCCAACATCAACCATGGCATCTGATACACCGGTCCCAGATCCATTTCCAAATCTCCTACCCAACGTTATGATCACCCCTGTTCTTGCGAGCGATGGACGAGGCGACAACGCCACAAAAATTAAGTCATTGAAAGTACAGAACGCCAAAGCAGGATTGGGGTCTAGCCCTTCTAACAATAAGAACAATAATAAATTAGTGCACATGCACATAACAAATGTATTACTCGACGGTAACAACAATACCCAGATTAGCATTGCAATAAGAGAAAGCGCATCTACACTCCCTATGTTGCTAGATTATATTCGTACCCCAGCCTCAATTATTGGATTAAGGTGGAAGGATAAGGACGACGGTAATAAGAAGAAGATGCTCACTGAAGAACAATACGAGGATCTCCTTGCGCTTTATTCCTTCCTTAATTACTATCAAAACTGGTATGGTCCAATTAATGATGGATTATTTGATATTCTGGGAACAACACGTGAACAATTTGAGAACTTTATCGCCATGGATGGATTCAAAGTTTATGCACCCGTCCTATATAATCAAGATGAGGCTTTGAAACATCAACAATGGCGTAGAGGACTGGGAAAAGGTGATAACAGGACTACTACTTCAGTACATGATATTAATTTATGGGCAACTCATTTTAACCCCACCACTGAAGACATTGCAATATATACAGAACATACCTCCGAGCTATATTGGGATGAAATTAATTGGCCACCACTATTATGTTGGAACGAACATTTTATTGATTATATCAACCGAGTTCTCTCCCAAGATTTATCCACCGTATATAAAAATTACCATCCTCCGGAACATTCTTTGGATAAAATTGCAACAACAAAGAATAGTGAATCACAAACTGAATTGGTAACTGGTGATAACAATATCACGTCATCTAATGTTACGGACAAGGGGGAGGGTAATGTTAATGGTGGATCAAATGGTACGAATGGAGGGGAGGGTAGTGGTGGTGGGAAATCAACAGCACGGGAAGATATAGTTATTAATCCAGCAACCAATAGGATTAATTATTGCGGGGAGGTCACGGAAGGGAGGATTATACTGTGGACGGTAAGGGTGAGGAGGTTAAATTGTTTGGAGGGGGTAGCAGTGATCCTGATAGTGGTTTGGAAAGTTCTGATACAAATATTAGTGGTGCCGAGGATGATACTGCAACTGTTATTGCAACCAAGATTGCTGCCGCTGAAAAATGTAGGAATGCAAAAGATCCGGACCTCGACATCATCCGCAAGGTCATAAGGAAAGAAGAAAAGAGCACCCGACGTGACATTGCCTGGCGTTTCACCGGATCCAGAAGACTGTACCACAAGGCTGTCCCCAAGATACAACCAAGTGTTGTCATTATCCAGAGCTGTGCTCGTATGTTCCTTGCTAGAAGGAAAGTCATCTCAATGAGGGGAGGAGTATACCGCCGTATTCCTGCTAATGGCATCAAACGTGAATATGCCACTTCACCAGTACGCTCCTATACAATGCAGGGTACCCGTCGTATCCATTCACAAGCATCAGAATTATTCCAATCGTCTTCGCTCGTCACTTTGTTGGAGAAGAATGATGGAGATAATGGGGAGATGGGAGATGCATGGAATGTTGTTGATCCTAGTATATCGTTCGGTGCTAATGTTTTTGCAATTCATATGTCGAATCAAGGTCCGTCACCGTTTCCAAAGGCCTTGTGGACATGGGGAGAAGAGTCAGGTTGTACACGTCATGTCAGGTTGGAGGGAGAGTATGTTGAAAAGGTCGTCGTAGACCGGGGAGCGTGGGGAGAATATGATGATAACCCCGTTGATGTTAGGGATTTGAGACATATCATGATTGATGTGAGGAGGTTCACCGGTCAAGTGATTGATGTATACGATATGTATGCTTTAGTAAGTACTACTTTGATATATACTGTTATGGTGGGGGGTATGACCTTCGACGTGTTTAATCCGAGAACTGGGGTGGCATTGTATCGATTGGACGTCAGGACGATTAGCGATGAGCTAAGAGTAAGTCTTCAGCAAGTTGGAGTAAGTATTCAGCCCAAAGTTGATTACCATGACGACAACGGTGATTCACTACCGGAACTTAGATTTATGGTCGAAATGACAGGAACCTCTACTAAAACACGTGACCCTCAAGTAATACCATCATATGTTTATCGATGGGGAGAGAATACCAATTTGATATGCTTCGCCATGTTCAATAACTCACTGATCAAAACTCCACAAGCAACATCTGATATCCTTCTATCACCATGTTCAGGAAGCAAATGTGCCGGTATCATATGTATATTCCTTCATCAATGGAAAGGACAACCCATCCGATGTATTGAGGAAATATTGGAATTACATCGTCATAAGGAGGACATCATATGGGGAGCATGTGAACACGATGGCAGGCCACAACTATCGGTGGAAGATACAACAGGCACGCAAACATATGCCAGTATCGACTATGTTAGTGATACAATTGGTACGTCATATCTTCGACAGAACAACACAACAACTAACAGTACCTGTACTGAGAATAATAGTTCCAATATCAGAACCATTGCACCATGCACAACACGTCAATTTGTTCAAACCTCATATGGTACGTCACTTATCGTCAATGATAGTATCAACCAACGATCAGATACAGGAAGGAGTATACACGTCAACGGTGGAGCGGCAACTGATTTTATTATTATGGATGGTCATGTATTAGTTACATCCGGGACAGTCACACAGCAGCATAGACACTGTAGTACTATTATTGGAGGCATGCTGTTACGTCATAAGTACATCCATCCTACCGATATGAAATCAGTCACTAGATTGCTTGACTATGGAGAGATACCAACTTCTGATGTTATTGATATTAGTACCGTTACTGATAGTAATGTTGATGGATATAGATCGATTAGTACTGGGCACGGCACATCATCTATTAATATTGGTTATGACATGGACAATCCCAATTCGGTATCAGTATCCAATGGATGGCATCACGTGGCATTGATTAATGATGATAGAATCGGGGAGAGGAGAATGATGGGCGCATCATATAATGGTAGTAGTCGGGACGTATCTAACAATATGTCTACTTTCACATTCGAGGATCCATCGAATCGTAACGATAATGACGAGGATCAAGGTAACATTGACAGTAGCAACGAATACATATTGGATGTTAGTATTAACACACATGACATTAGCCGTAGTACACATTTGACATCAACTACTGATAATAACATGGACACTGCTGGCTTTACTATGCCCCACGGACTAAACCATGGTATCGCACATACCCACGGACAATATAATGATACCACGATAGGACATTTTGGATATTACAAGGATCTTAATCAATATGATCGCACGAGAATCAGAGTCACAATCTATAGTAGTAGTAAGGATCAGGGCCCTACGATATTGATACAAGTTCTTCACTTGAGATTGGTAAGACCTAGAATGACAGGGGAGTGACAACGACAGTGCCATTCTGATCATCCCAACTAGATATGGACCCCCGTTTATTGTATTTACCCGTTGAATCGCTATTTTGTTGAGGAATCCGTAAACCTCTTCTTTAGCTCATAGTATGGATAATTAGTAAAGAACCAAGTAATCGTAAAGAATACACGTATATCAGTCTAGGGATATACAACGATAGCCTCTGCAGTCTATTGACGCTGCATACTATGTCGGATAATGAACGATAATCCACTGTCGTTAACAAACAATGAAGTTAGACAAATTTCAGCGGAGGTGTAAAGTATGTACGGCTAACAATCGAGAGGTGCAACCTCCACATCAACAGGCAAATAGCGATGCGACCGATAACGATGGGTTAGTTAAGTCAGTAGATTCCATGTGTATGGAGGATGTTGAGAAGATTAGTGATGAGGAACTATTCAAACAACCACCAACAGAAGATTGTCCAATTTGCTTTCTAAGAATGCCTAAATTGAATCCAACGGGGAGCAAATACCAGACATGTTGTGGAAAGATGATATGTAGCGGCTGTATCCATGCGGTTGCAAAAATGGGCGGTCATCCTCTTTGCTCTTTTTGCAGAACTCCAAACCCTAAAACAAATGAGGTTGCAGACACAAGAGAGAAGAAAAGAATGGGGTTAGACGATCCTATTGCAATTCGCAATCTGGGAGTGTACCATCGAGAAGGGTTGTTCGGTTTTTCACAAGATTATGAGAAGGCATTTAAACTATTAGTTCGGGCAAGTGAACTTGGTTTTGCTGAGGCATCCTGCTGTGTTGGATTTGCATATGAAAAAGGTCAAGGAGTAGAAGTTGATAAGAAGAAGGCTCAGCATTATTGGGAAATAGCAGCCATAGGAGGAGATGAAGTAGCAAGGAACAATCTAGGTACTCATGAGTTTCGTGCAGGTAATATAGAAAGAGCACTAAAGCATTACATGCTAGCAGTAGGGAGCGGACAAGCTACATCTTTGGACACTGTCAAAGATATGTACGAATATGGACACGCTACAAAAGAAGATTACACAAAAGCTTTACGATCATATCAAGTATACTTGGGTGAGATAAAGAGTCCCCAGAGGGATGAGGCTGCTGCATTTAGTGATGAGTATCGGTATTATTAGCACTACCATTTGGCACGGTTGCTAAAAGACTAGCAGATCCCTATCACAAGAAGACACCACTGCCGAGTCTTTCCAGTACCGAGTGCTTTGCTTGCCTGCACGAACGACAATCAATGAGCTACATGAACGGACACGTGAACGGAAATACTGCACAACTACTCTTATCATAGCTTAGCACTGAGCATTGCTCATAATCTATCTAAGCTCGTTTACAGCAGATCTCTCAGTCTCTCTTAGTAGCGTGCATTCATTGCAGTTCTCTTGACAACGGTTGCGTTGTATTATGGTTAGTTACTAAACAGAAAGAGACAAGTAACAACAAAGAGACAGATCCTAGGCAAATGCTAATAGTATCAACGTATAATGAGATCTGGTTTATCAATATGCTGTATTAGCTTACGTAGATCTATATCATTATACTCTTCCATCAGTAGTATCGACAATCCTCATCAGCTGCAGCAGCTTCGTCCCTCTGTCGACTCTTAACCTCACCTAAGTATTCTTGATATAATCTTAATGCTTTTGTGTAATCGTCTTTTGTTGCAACGCCCTCGCTATATAATTCTTTGATCCGCTCCAAGGATAAATTAAATCCACCCCCTACCGCAATCATGAGGTGTTTCAGTGCTCTGTCCATATTGCCAGCTTCCTCCTCGACAAGGCTTAGATTGTGTCTAGCTCTTTCACTTTCATTACCCATCATAGCCGATAATTCATAATAATGATTCGCCTTCTTCATATCAACTTTTACACCTCCTTGTCCATATGTATAAGCATAACCAATGTTGGAATATGCCATTGCATGACCGAGTTCTCCTGCACGATGAAATAGTTCTAATGCCTTCTTCCTATCTAGTGGATGCCCGCCCTTCCAAAAATAGTCACATCCCTTATCATAGATTGCAATAGCATTACCCTTCTCCATGAGTATCCTTCCCCTTTCAACTGACTCCTCTTCTGAAGTAGTAATTGGAACTCTGCAAAACGGACAAACTTTATCAACTACATTGCCTTGATTATCATAGACAGGTGCACGGCAGCATCCACTGCATATAATTTTTCCGCAGCATGTTTGATATTTCCACCCCGTATTTAGATTTGGTATTCGTAGGAAACATATCGGACAATCTCCATGTTGTGATGGTGGCTCTTCGAATAGCTTTTCCTCGTGTAATTCAGCTGCAATTCTAAGTTCTTCATTATGTTTCTCAGTAGCAAGTCTGATATGTTCCTCGCAATCTTTCTTGTGCTTCTTTTTATGTACCTTTTTACAAATAGCATTGCAATAAGTTGTAACCTTGCATTTGTTGCACATATTCATATCAGTAACAGTACCCTCCTTACCGCAATTGGCACATACTGTTTTATTATTATCTTCTATATTGTCCGTTGTGCTCATATTTTGTAATATTTCGTTCACATCACATACACCATCATCTGATTTTGTTGATGAACCGACATTGCAAATCTTATCAGAAGTGCTCATACTAAATCAAATGTACTAACTCCCTTCTATCTCTTTGTAGTTTCGGGTAGGTATACCTACCAGATTTAGCCCTAAGTAAAGTAGCTAAAAATCGCTCTAGATTATCTTTTTGGATAAAACCAAGCACACAGATAGAAAGAGCACCCTCGAATTAGTATACTACTATATTTTCAGACAATCATTTAACATATAACTACTTCATGCAAAACCAGCGACCCCCAAACTTTTTTTTCGACCTACCAGATATGCATCAATTTTTCAATGGCAAGTATGTGCTCAATATACCGATTCATACAACATATGGCGGTGATTCTGAAACCTACGACCTAGCTCTATCACATACTACCCTCGGTAGTGGGTGATTCGGTTGGTAGGACGAACCACACGTCAAAAACCTCTCAAAACCACCTATTTTACACCCCTTCTACCCATCATCATATCGTCAGCCTAACACCACCTCCTACCAAACCCATTGCAGATATGATTGCAATAATAGTGATAAATAAAAGACCGTGGTCGGCGGCGTGATTGACCATGGCTATGTACTTCATTTCATACTATATTGTCTCGAGAGGTGGTTTTGATGCACCTTAAATACTAGGCTACTATGAATTGACCATGATAACATGGATTAAATTAAACCACACTCTACACATGTTTTATATGTATTATTTAACGGTTCTCTATTAATTTATAGCCGACCACTATTGTTATTGGTGATGTTATATTGATATTAGTATTATTAAGTTGCAAAAGGATACCAAAAGCAGCAAAAAGTCAAAATTAGCAAAAATTCATAAATGGTAGTAGTAGCGACGTCGATAGCTCAATCCACCGGCGGCGGCATACTATAACCAGCATACCACCAGATAGAGCTGCTTCTTGGCTTTCAGAAACACCGCCATATGTTGTGTGAATCGAAGAATTGACTTCGTACTGACCGGTGAAAAAAGGTATATGATCTGGTAGGTATACCTACCTGAATTTTGAACAACAAAGAGATAAGAAGTAATATAATACCTAGGTATAATAGCACTAACAATGTATGTACGGGAGCTCTTTGTGTATCTGTAGTATGCTGATGTGCTTAATTCTCTGTAGTTTTAACCAATCAAACACGTATAATATGCCAATAATGCCGTGTGGATGTATTAGTTTATGTATATTATTTGGTATATGAATATGTACAATATAAGAGTCAATAATAGATATGTTCGCTTAGACTCAATAATAGATACATACTGCTCGCCGCCTGTTGTAATTTATTGATAAAGACGAAGAAAGTTTAAATAGTAAATAAATATATTATATTCCGTCCATCAAAGGTATATTATGCCGATCTCTAACTATAAACTACCACAGACCACATAAATCAACAACAAACAATAAATGAGTTAACGAAAAAAATGTATCGATACGGTATTCTTTCAGACTTATCAGATACGAAGAGTACTAAGTACAATTCTATCAGTAACTAACTCTGATAAAGACTGGAAGGTGGTGGTCGGTGGTCTAATTAGCTCGAAGGGGATAAGCTCAATTGATATATCAGTACCGTCTTTTGGTGGTATTAGTCGTCTCGTCTGCTGATATATCAACATTAAATTTTCGGGAAGGTGACAATGACAGACAATGGACAATGAGGGACAATGACAACAATAACAGGCCATAACTAAACAAAATGGCGATTGGTATGGATTGGTAATCCTAGTATTTGATAGTTGATGTCAACATGGTACTGATAATATTGTTCGGGATTTATCAAAGTATAAAATCAGTGTAGCAAATATAATCTATCATCGCCCAAGATGAATGATACAATCTCAATATTATTAAACACCACGGCAGCATTGGTATTCTTTTATGTGCTTTACGCTCTACGGAAACCAAGCCAAGTAGAATCCAACAAATTAGAACAAACTGATAATGATATCAATGAAAAGCTATGCAAATGTAAACAAATAAGAACAACTAATTGCAATAAACAATCTCCTGAAAATGTTCATGAGAAAGAATTGATTGAGTATGATACTGATAGTATATCTGATGAAAAGCTGTTTAAACAACCACCGCCAGCAGAAGATTGTCCTATCTGTTTCCTACAAATGCCGCATTTAAAGGGGAGTGCAAGGTATCATACATGCTGTGGAAAGACAATATGCAGTGGATGTGTTTTTGCAGTTAGGAAAATGAAAAGTAGTAGTATATGTCCCTTTTGTAGAATTCCATTACCTTCATCCACTTTAGATGGGGAAGATGCTAAAAGACTGAACAAACGAGTGGAGGCTGGAGATCCTGGAGCGATGTACAACCTAGGATGTGACTATTATGTTGGAAAACTCGGTTCTCCACAAAATTATGAAAAGGCATTAGAACTTTGGCATCGTGCAGCAAAACTTGGTTATGCCAAGGCATATACAAACATTGGTTCTTCATATAATAACGGTAGAGGTGTAGAACAGGACAAGAAGAAAGGTAGGCATTACCTGGAATGTCATATATCTATTACTTTGTGCACACTATACTATCTTTCTTTATCCCGATAACTAACTACTCCTTCCAATCCTATACGATGTTAAGCATGGAGAGAAGGGATGAGAGAGTATATAGTAGCATGGTGATAGTATGAGTTAATAATCCATATTGAAATTTTGACTGTTGGCGCTGAACGGACATTTTAAGATACCGCCAATACATAGAAGATAGTACGATACATAAGGAGGAGGAGATGATGATCAAAGAGTTACTTTGAATCAATTTACACGCCCGGATTTGATACCTGATACCGATCAACTCAGTGGTTGTATACAATCATACCATATAACTACATTGGATAGATACGAACGATAAATAACTACCAAGCAAAATGAGTACCGTCGATGAAGATTATGAAGTATCGATATGTGCCAATTGTGGCAAGGGCGAGGAAGAGAGTGTCAAACTGAAGGCATGTACGGCATGTAAATTGGTGAAATATTGCAATAGAGAATGTCAAATTTCTCATCGTTCACAGCATAAGAAAGAATGTAAAAAACGAGCTGCCGAGTTACTTGATATTGAACTCTTCAAACAACCTCCCAATCCGAATGGAGATTGTCCAATTTGTTTCCTGAGAATGCCTTTAATGAATTCAGGTAGTAGATACCAGTCGTGTTGTGGAAAAGTTATATGCAATGGGTGTGTCTATGCTCCTGTCTATGATCGTGAAGGTAATAAAGTTGATAATGACAAACAAAATGCATGTGCATTTTGTAGAGTTGTGGCTCCTAAAACAGATGAGGAAGCAATTGAAAGGTTGAACAAACGTGTAGAGGCTAATGATGCCCAAGCAATCTTCAATTTAGGAGTTTACTATCGAGATGGGAGATTTGGATTTGAACAAGATCATACCAAAGCATTGGAATTATACCATCGGGCAGGAGAACTTAATTATGTTAATGCTTATAATAATATCGGTAATGCATATGAACTTGGACAAGGTGTAGAAGTTGATATGAAGAAGTCCCAACATTATTATGAGTTATCAGCTATGAGGAGAAACGGTGGCCAGGAGCAATCTAGGCATTCAGGAGATGAAGGCATATAATATGGATAGGGCATTGAAACATTACATGATTGCAATTAGTAGTGGAGATAGCAAATCGTTGGATATGATTCAAAAGTTATACAAGTATTGTCGTGTGTCAAAAGATGATTACACAAAAGCATTACGATTATATCAAGAATACCTGGGAGAGATAAAGAGTGTTCAGAGGGACAAGGCCGCTGCATTTAGTGATGAGTATCGGTATTATTAGGGTGTCGACAAATGACAATAATACATACTAGAATTACTCATAGAGAACCTAGCTTTGCTTCCATTCTCCGCTATGCTATGCCGTCTTGTCCTTCTTCTTAGATGCCTTGACCTTGGCTTCTTGCATCAGTTACATTAATTGCTATAAACTTCTATCAGTAGTAACGATTCCCCTCATCTGCCGCAGCAGCTTCATCTCTCTGGTCGCTCTTAATCTCGCTTAAGTATACTTGATATGATTGTAATGCTTTTGTGTAATCTTCTTTTGTTGCATAACCATTTGAATATAATTCCTTGATTTGCTTCAAAGAAGGACTATATCCACATCTCACAGCAATCATATGGTGCTTTAATGCCCTCTCCATATTACCTTCTTCCTCCTCCTTAATACCTAGATTGTATCTTGCCACGGCATTCCCCATCATAGCTGCTAGTTCAAAGTAGTGTAGAGCCTTCTTCTTATCAACTTCCACTCCTTGGCCAAGCTCATAAGTATAACCAATATTGAGATATGAATCAGCAAAACCAAGTTTACCTGCCCGATGCCAAAGTTCTAATGCCTTTGTATAATCCTGTGGATATCCATTCGTCCCATCTCGATATTCAACTCCTAGATTGTATATTGCAATAGGATCATTAGCCTCCGCTCTTTTCTTCTCATTTCTGATTACCTCTTCATCTGTCCTAGGTGCTGGGGTTCTGCAAAATGGACACTTCTTTTTGTTAACTTTGTTGCCTTGGTCATCATATACAGGTGCATAAACGCATCCACTGCATATAGTCTTTCCGCAGCATGTAAAGTATGTACTCCCAGAGTTTAATGTTGGTAGGAGTAGGAAGCAAATAGGACAATCTTCAGTTGATGATGGTTGTTTAAATAGCTTTTCATCATGTAGCTCAGCTGCTCGTTTCTTACATTCTTTTTTATGTTGTGATCGGTGGGCGATTTGACATTCCCTATTGCAATACTTCACTATTTTACAAGCCGTGCATGCTTTAAGTTTGTCACTCTCTTCCTCGCCCTTACCACAATTGGCACAAAAGATACCTCATTATCTTCATCGACAGAACTCATGTTTGTTTGATATATTGTTTGATATATTATTATCTCTTATTAACAACGATGCAAACTCTTATACCATTGTTGTTACTAGGTTTGTAATACTGTTGGGGGTTAGGGAAAAAGTTGAGGTACAGTGATGGGTGATATCTCTTCTAATCTCTATACGCCGCCGCCTGTGTAATCTATTGCAACGACGACGACGACTAAAGTTTAAATAGTAGGTATATACCGCCGCCGTCTCCTAGGACTGATAGATCTCTTATCAGAGAGAGATAACAACTAACCTCAACACAAACAAACACACACAAAATGTATCGATACGGTATTATTTCACACATATCATGATACAAAAGTACGCAATACGATATCCACTTTCATACTTTGCGGTCTGCGGCGACTATGCTGATTGATACCTACCCCTCTACACAATCGCCCTATCCTATAACATCACAAGAATACGGCTAAATATCACTTAGAAGAAGGATGTGGGCAGCAGCAAACGATTCATCGAACCGGCGGCGTTATCGTAGCAATAAACGAAGTCGAAAAAATGATAATGATACAAGTTGCAATAACTCAGAAGACTATAGCAGTAGTGATGATGATGAACATTCTACAACTGAATCTATATCAGAGGGTATATCTAATGCTTTATCCAATGTTGATAATAGCAATGTAGGACAATCTTCAGCGCTGCAATCATCAGCGCTGCAATCCTCTACAAACAATAACACATCACATGCACCTTCTTCTAACAACTTGCAATACAAACCCTCCAACAAACGCAGCCGTAGTAAGCACCGCAAGAAGAAGCATAAACAAAAGAATCAAATAGGTGAAACAGCCGAGGCAACAATAGCACGTCTAAAAACAACATATTCCACAGCTATATCACAAGTTGGTAACTTACATTCTGTTAGTAGAAAATATTGCAAATTATTGGATGATGCTCAGCAGAGTGGTGCTATTGTTAGTAATGCTGCAGCTGATACTGTTGCTGATGAAGCAGCTGTTGACAATGATACCAATGATCCACAAAAGGATGAGGGCGTAGTATCCAAATTCAAAGTAGAAGAAGAAGCATATCAAACACTTCAAAGCGCAGCAAACACAGCTCGATCAGCATTGGAATCTTCATTATTGTTAGATTCAATTATACTATCTTCCATACTAACTACTTCTGATAGTAAGAAATCTACTTCTCAATCTTATACTGGAGGCAGGAGTGGTGGCAGCAGCGGGTCATCGGCATGGCTAAACACCTACTCCTCAACATCCACATCCAACAAAGTAGCAGGAGTGGCAAAGAAATGGACAAAGTTAAGCAAGGCACATCAAAGTGTCATACGTCAAATATCATACTTGATATTAGTTAATTATGCTGATTTATTATTGTCTGGTATAGTTGGTAGTACGGAGAGTGATGTTGTTGAGAGTGTTGGTAGAGGATTGGGGAAACAGGGAGGGATTAGCAAGGGAATGGACATATTGGATAAAGGAGCGGTAACCAAGCTTGGCATACTAAGTCGACTCTCCTTCTCTACCACTCCTTCTACATCACATACGCAACCAAATGAAATGGAAGTAGATTCTCCACCATCTACTACCAACAATAACAGTCTATGGTCAAGTGAAACAAACGAACAAACCATCCATCTAGCCCTATCAGCATACTGTGATGCAACCGAATTAGATTCCTCAGATCCAACATTATGGTATAAGTTAGCTTGTGCTGCAAGATTATTGGGACGTGAGGTAGACAACAATAATTATACTGTATCCTCGGGAGAAGAAGGTAGCATAGGAAGAGATGATCCACCAATGAAATATCGATGTTTGGAACGATTGGCAATTGAACATGGATTATCGGTATTACCAGTGGGTGTACCGCCTAATCGTATGTTATTAAGGGCATGGAAGGAGATGGAACGTTGGGATCAACAAACTCCTGCCATGAACAGACTTCTTGATGCAGTAACAGATGATGAGCCCGTACCACAAGAGGAGAGGAAACCAACCGAACTAGTATTAAATCTACCCAAATATTCATGGGTTACATTGGGTAATATATTATTACAGGCATGTAACGAGGGTACATCCTATGGTCAATCTCAAACTATATCCGAAGGTAATGAATTTGGTTCACCATTGGTTAATATACAACTATCACCATTGTTGAGTGTACCGTATAGTGTATTGGAAAGACTGGGCAACTATTTGGATGGTGATGATGTTAAACGGATGAGATGCGTTTGTAAAGAGTTTAGTTCTTCTAGTGCCCTTGGGGTAGTAGTAAAGAAGAAGCAACCTATTGATGCCGAGAAGGAAGTAGTTACATCAGGTGCCGAGGAGACTGGTATTTCAACTGCCGACGAAGGTACTGAGGGAGAGGGAGATAAGCCTAGTGATATGGTAGATAACCCCTCTGCAATGTCGACGGATGACGATTCACCTCCGACAAAGGAGTCATCATCTTCCCCAATGGCTGCTTCGCCGCTAAAGTTGGCACGACTTTCCGCTGGTGTAGTATCGTCACCACCAAAAGAAGTACAACAACAACAAGAATTACAACCGGGAGAAGGATTTGAATTCAATGGTCATACCTACCCGACATATCAAGAGATGGTAGCCGCTAAACGTGAACGGAATCGTAAGGTATTAGAACGTGCCACGGGTGATATATCGGCTGTACTTGGTAGTGATTACAACAACAAGGAATCCAACAAACCAGCTAATAATAACAAACCAAAACCAACCAAGAAGAAACGAAGTAAGTCAAATAGTGGTACAGAACGGGTATCCAAACGTGTACGGTCACAAATGTTAACATCCGAGAAACAGACGGAAAGGAAATCTAAGCGAGGTAGTGTCGAGTATTGTTTATTGGCTGGGGCATTGTCGTGTACTGCCCAGAATCCGTATTATACCAAGTTACTCAAGGAGGATTTGGATAAGAAGGATCATCTTCCACTTATAACACAAGGAGGTATGATCCTCAATTCACCACCCCGGAACTCGTCGGGTATGTCGCTTGACTCGGATGAGGCACCGGTAGATCAGATTACAGCCTTTGTTACTCCTACTTCATTGAATTCGTTTGTTACCAAGTGGAGTCGTCATAACTCGGGACCAAGGAACCTCGCCGAGATCTTCCTTGTCCACGTTTCTCTCAACGTTAGTGATGTATTTGAGGTAGAACGCACAGATTCTATTTCATTGTGTGTCCTTGATTGTGAGTAGGTATGAATGTTTCTTGTCTCATCCATCCATGCTTCCTTATATGCTAACATTTACACTTGATCATATAATGTGTATACTTATTTAGGTTTCAATGTAATGACAACCTTAGCTGGCAAGACCGAGTTGATGCCGTGGTATGGAGAAGACTCGCTAGACGAGATTAGTAACCTGCCAGCTACCCTCTCAATCCTGGCCGTTAATCTATTGAATGCCGAGCTTCGGTTCAAGAGATCAGAGGCATATGATATTGGCTCAGATGAAATGCAAGAAGATTCAGATGTGCTTGCCTTCATGATCCCCAAGTTAGTGCAACTCGTTGAGGAGATACAATCCCATCTAGATTCGCCAACTGAACATGATACAAACCAACAATCACTTGAGTTGCAATGCCGCTGTTACTGGCTTGCATCAACATACTACCTACAAAGTGGTCGTATCTGTAACGAGAGTTCTATAGCAAAAGCTGCCGAAGATTTGGGACTTGATTATCTCAACAAGGTCATGGATATCATGTCATCCAACAATTCACAACAACAGAAACAACAGATCAAGACGCCACATTTACAATCAACTACTCGTCATGAAGAATACTGGAATACACTTTCTTTAGAGACATTATCAAAGTATAAGGAGTACATTCAATCATCAGCGATAGTATCAAGTGCCCGACAACGATTTAGTGATGTTCAAAACGAAGTGAACAAGAGATCTCAGTCTAGTACTGCTAATACGGAAGAGGAGAATGTCGATACCATTACCGCAGATGACAAGGCAAAGTATAGTTCATTAGGATTGGAACTATTGGATAGATATGATATTAACGGCGGAAAAGCAAGTGAACTCATCAATGAGCTGTTGAAAGACTTGCTTCTACTACACGAAGACCATCTCACATACACTTCAGATATGAATGATGAGGATAATGTCACTACACCAAGATCAAAGGCGTTTACATGGAATGGACTATCACATTGGGGCAGACTTTGGACTGAAATACCATCCTCCTCCAAGGCCATGACTAATACAAGGGAAGAGTCATATCGTCCATCAATCATACAAGTATTGGCATCATCGTTGGTAGCATCAGGAGAGAAGATTTCCTCCCTGCTATTAATGTTCTCCAAATTAGCATTATCGGCAGTATCTCAAGTACAAGCTACCCCACAGGATGACTCGTCAGAGAAGAAAGATGAAGAAGAAGTAAATTGTCAAGCCCCGTCTACCACTAACAACATAAGAATGGGCTATGGCAAGAAGAACCAGTTGCTCATGCTTGTCGTGAACTTTTTCATCGATAAAATGAATGACTTGATAATGTCCTATACTGATCAAGCTGATATGATCGGTGCTTTGGAGTCTCATGTTACCAGCCAAGACTTTAAGGGTCTCATATTAGCATCACTCAACAAGTTACACATTGTCCAGGACGATTCAACAGACGATTCATCTCTTCATATGAACATCTTCAAGTCAGTTTCACGTCTTGTACATACTCTACGAGATTGTCAAGGTTTATCGATTCAAGTTCGAGAGAAGGTCGAGAGTGTATACTTTGGTAGTTTGGTCAAGTCTTTCACAAGCCAAAAGAAGGTCTTTGCCGAGTTGACAAAAACTAATGACAAGAGATTAAAGAAGTGGCAGTTATCTATAACTTCTCAAGCGGATCTAGTATTCTTCAAAGCAAACCAGATTGCTGAATTGTTATCTTTGAATCCGACAACAGTAAACAAAGATGGGAGTGCCAAGGTATCTCACCTTATGAAAGCAATTACCGGTCAAGATGGAGGAGAAGGAAGTAACTCCACGGCCACACTAGCTCAGTTTGCATCGACCTTGCTTTGGTTCTGGAACTACCTATCCAATGCGTATGACATACTATCTCCGACAGAATTGTCGATCCGAGATAGGCTAATGGTACCAATCGTCTCAAGTATTGTTGGTCTATGTGGCTCCCCTGGCGTTTCAGTTGAGCCCTTGTTGGACTCGAGAGATGATACAATGTCTTCTGACAACAAGAGCTCCTCTTTGAGCCTGTCTGATTTCTTCGAGTCTGATGATAGTGTAAATGGCTTGTTTCTGCATGGTTCATCAGCGGAAGAGAATCGGCAGCAGAGATCTCGTCGTGTCTTATTGAGAAAGATTTGCCAGCTTGTTCAATGTGTTTCTCTCGTGTTAAAATCGGTGAATCTCAAGCTCATGCGTCAAGAAGAGTTCTTATCTACTCTTGACTTTCCATCAAGTCAACATGGACCATTCTTGCCATTGGTGACTGTTCGTGTTCTATCATCAATGTCGGAAGCCCTCTTTGACCTCTTCTCAGTTGATGTTTCTGATGTGGCTTATCCATACGGGGCTCGAGAATGTGGCAGCATGATTGACAGTCTACTAGGAAGAGCATACAGTCATTTATATGGATTCTCATTTGTTAGTACCGAATCATTTGCACCTAAGAGTTATGCCCCCGAATCAATCAAGGTGAGTATTGTCTCTTGACTTAAAGTATGACATAGCTTTACCATTCAAGCACTGCAAGTATCTTACTCACACAACTTCTTCTCTACTCCTCTCCTTAGGCTGCAACTCGACTGTTCCGTTGCATTAAACGTGTATACAATGCTAACCGTAAAGCGCCTCCGACTAAAGCTTGGGAGACGGTTGAACTTGCCTTACCTCCCATAGAAGAGAGCGAGGCTAGCAAAGCTATCAAAGCATTCTTACTAAATGCCGACAAAAACACTGATATGACGATGAGTGATTTAACTGATGACTTGCCTTCCGGATGCCCTGAGTGGGTGTTTGACGTCTCTGATAGTAGTAGCTCCTCAAACGACGATGATATTGAACTCCTTCGACGTGGTGTGGCTCATGAACTTGCCAAGGGTGAGATCGCTGACCTCGAGTCGCCATCTACAGAAGATGATCAAGGGCTGTCTATCAAACGAGAATCAACGCAACGTCATGAGCTCAATCTGTATCAGAATTTCCGTGCTGTTCTCAACGACTTGTGTTACCGCCCTAACAATGTTGAGGGGTGGGTCAAGCTCAGTGAATGCATCGGCTTTAAAGCGGAAGACATTTGTGATCGTATAGTTCGAATTCAAGATCCATATGACTCGTCTGAGTTCTGCCTTACTGACAAGTCAAAGAGTGAACAACCAGCCATGATGACATTAGATCAGTTAAAACAAGCTCAAGAGGAGGAGTTTCAAGTATCACAGACCAATTGGAAACCCTTCATTGGGAATGATCTTCTTCTTTACATGAAGTACCCATGGTCGAACTTATCATCACTTGAGGCATTTGCCAAAGAACTTGGCTCGTCAATCTCTCCAGCTGTTGATAATGTAGATTGTACTATGTACGAAGGCTCTAATACCGAAGATGGACAAGACAGTTCCGATTACTTGTGCTGGAAAGAGATTCAATCAAAGTTTGAGGAAGGCAAGTATGTTGAGTGGGCCAATTCATGGGCAGGCATGTATGTCACTGCTTTAAGAACAATGAGGCTAAAGGCTCTTTTAGTGGCACGATATCTTGCCAAGAAGAACAGACGAGATAGCCGTGCTAGTATGCATCCATCTGAAGTTTGTGAAGATGTGGGTACGGCATTGTATAGTGAGTTAATGGCGTCAACTGTATATGGCTACCCAATCCATCCAATGTTGGGATTTGAGAAGAGAAGGATTGCCGAGCGTTGCAACTTCTACTTTCAGGAGGCAGTGAAGTTGTCTACCAGCACTGACTATACACAGAAATGTCAAACTGTCTCTCACGAGCTACACTTTATGATTGGCAAGTGTTATGAGAAGATTGCATCGACTCTAAAGGAAGAAACGTATCCACTGACGACACCTCAAGAGGACGACCAATCATCTCGACTGTATGAAAAGACAATGCATGATGCTATTGTACACTATTCCAAATCGTCGACCGAGGCTCAAGCAGCTGAAAAGGCAAGCGGCGGTGGACCTGATAAGTCATGTCTTGGAGGAAGCTCTCATGGTGCAATTGAATATCTATACAGGCTCCATGCATCTCGATTCAAAGTATTGCTTTCGGCCATTAAACGTTCTAAAGAAGAATGTGAATTGGCTGAGTTGGAGGCCTTCCGTATCACATCTGTAAAATGGTTTGATGAATCTAACGAATCAAGCTCCTCGGCTCTTGGGATTCGTGGCAAGACTTGGGATGTGTTTGCTGATTGTGTAGATGGTAAGTTCTTTCTTGTTATGTCTCTTGTCTATGCAAGTATGATACTCTACAACTCATGATCATATCATTCTCTTTTCATAGCATTTACACACTGTCGAAGAGTCATGCCAGTGTTTCATCGAGCTGCTTATCGTTTGGCACAAGCCTATAACTATGCCCCACTCTTTCATGATCCTGATACATGTAGCATGGGGAGTACACAAGCTATTCCAACAATCAAGAGCTATCGAATTAGAGGACTTGATAATGGCTCTTGTTCTGAAAGTGCCAACGCTGTCATATCCAAGTTGTTTGACAAGAAGAGGTAAGACACTATCTTTGATCCATACACTTGACATGTGACTCTGCTTACCTCACATGCTAACTACAATATTCAACTCTCTACTCCTCCACCTCCACACTAGATCACAACTTGCTGCAGTATGGGTAACAACTTCTAGTTCTCCATCACCATATGAGGTACTAAACGACTCTCTACGGAAGTATGATGCACTCCGATTGAAGTATATTAGGGCATATATAGATTGTAACAAGGGAACTGAACAAGGAAGGCGTGATATTGAGACATTGTTGAGTTGGACAATGACTAGTAATCAGGATTTGGCCGGTTTCTATATTGCCAGTGCCTTGTTACGTGGTGGTGATCCTGGCAAACATGCAAAGCAATCACGCCTAACAAGTGACGGATTCATTGCCAAGGTGAAACATGCATGCAGTAGTGCCATGACCGAGATGATATTACGAGACTTGGCAGTGTGGAAAAGGAAGAATGGCATTGATAATGACGAGAAGAAGAAGCTGATGGTCTACTTCAAGCTTGCTTACAGATTGCACCTAAACTTGAATGCATCAAGCAAAGAAGTGGCAGAGTATGTGAGCAAGAAGAATAGATCATTGGCTGAAGTTGAAGCCTTTTGTAAATGTTACCTCTCCATTCAATCTGGGTATAGGATATCATCTATCAACTTGTCGGGCATGGATAGTAATGCTTTGTATTCAATTTTAGAAGGTGCACTGGCAAAGGGAAAGCAAATGATGCAAGAAGCCAAGGTCAAGGCATCTAAGAAGAAGGACAAGACGGCATTACCTCCGAGTAGGAAAGAGACTCAACCCAGCATGGCGGAGATTGAAAAGCAGAGTTAGGTCTACAAATGTAAATCTAGTATGTGTTATGTCATTTGTCAACACTCTAATAATACCGATACTCATCATTAAATGCAGCAGCTTTATCCCTCTGTGGACTCTTTATCTCACCCAAGTATGCTTGATAGGATTGTAATGCTTTTGTATAATCTTCTTTTGATGCATGTCCATTTGAATATAAGTCTTTGATTAGCTCCATAGCGTCATTACATCCTCCTCTTACTGCAATCAAATGATGTTTCAAAGCTCTGTCCTTATTGCCTTCAAGCCACTCATCAAGGCCTAATTTGTGCCTTGCATGTGCATTCCCTCTCATGGCTGATAACTCATAGTAATGATGTGCCTTCTTTCTATCAACTTCTACTCCTATACCATGATCATATGCATAACCTATATTGCCATAGGCTTTAGAATATCCAAGTTGTGCTGCCCGATGATATAGTTCTAATGCCTTGGCATAATCTTGTGTAAATCCGTTTAACCCATCTTCGTAATAACACCCTAGATTTCGGATTGCAATAGCATCATCAGCATCCATTCGTTTCTTTTCCCACTCCGTTGCCTCCTTTTCTGTAGGCCATTGAGTTCTACAAAAAGGACACTTGTGGCTGTCGACTATTTTGCCTTGGTTATCATATAGAGGTGCATGAATGCATCCACTACATATAGTTTTCCCGCAACACGTCTTGTATCTACTCCCCGTATCAAGTGTTGGTAAAAGTTGAAAACAAATTGGACAATCTTCAAACTCTGGTGGAGGCTGTTTGAATAGTTCTTCCTCGTGTAACTCAGCTGCTCGTTTTCTACATTCTGTCTTATGTTGTGGACGATGAGCTATTTGACATTCTCTATTGGCGGCAATATTTCACCAGTTTACATGCCGTACATGCCTTCAGTTTGTGACTCTCTTCCTCGCCCTTGCCACAGTTGGCACATATCGATACTTCACTATCTTCATCGCCGACGGTACTCATATGTTCGTTTCGTATCTATCTATCCAAGTTATCTGGAAATGATTGTACAACTACTGAGTTAATCGGTATCAAATCCGGGCGTGTAGATTGATGATGTCAAAGTAACTCTATAGATTATGAATACATCTCTTCCTCCTCTATGTTTCTGTGCCTACGATGGTTGAGTTCATATCTCTTGCTCTCGTCAACTGAGTTCATTACATTCTTCCTTGGATTGGAGGCGGTATCCTAAATGTCCGTTCAGTCCATACCAACAGTCAAAATTTCATCGTTGCCAATGAAGTGCTCACCTCTCATCACTCTCTCCCATGAAGCAATATAAGCATCGAGATATGATAGGAGGAATAGTCAGTTATATACATATGCAGTCATTAAGATAAAGAAAGATACGAGATCTTAGTGTGCACAAAGTAATAGATATATGACACATAATATCTTACATAGACACAACGATACGGTCGATACGCCTGTCAACTAATCAACATCAATATGAGTACGGTTGATAAAGATATCATAGTATCGGTATGTGCCAACTGCGGTAAAGAAGGCGATGATATTAACAACACATGTAACAAATGTAAGATGGTGAAATACTGCAACGCCGCTTGCAAGAAGAAACATCGTCACAAACACAAGAATGATTGTGAGGAACATATCAGACTCGCAGCTGAACATGCTGCCAAGTTACACGACATTGAGCTATTTAAACAACCACCACCGCCAGATGATTGTCCAATTTGCTTCCAACAGCTACCATTACTCATCGGGGGGAGGAGATATCAAACATGTTGCGGAAAGAGAATATGTACTGGATGTATTTATGCTCCAGTCTTTGATAATCAAGGAAATGTAGTCGCTGAGAAAAAGTGTCCTTTTTGTAGAACTCCAACGCCTGATACAGATGAGGTGATGCTCGAAAGGGAAAAGAAACTTGTTAGGGTCGGAGATCCAATTGCAATATACAATACTGGAAATTATTATAGAGATGGGAGAAACGGATATCCACGAGATTATACCAAGTCATTACAACTTCTGCATCGGTCAGTAGAGCTTGGTTATACTGAAGCTTATACCAATATTGGTTATGCATATCACTTTGGCAAAGGCGTAGAAGTTGACAAGAAGAAGGCTAGACATTATTATGAGCTAGCAGCAATGAGGGGAGATTCACAGGCAAGGCACAATCTAGGTTCTCAAGAGCATAACGCAGGCAATATCGATATAGCTGTCAAACATTTCATGATTGCGGTACGAGGTGGTTATGCTGATTCTTTAGAGTATATTAAAATACTATACTCAAAAGGACATACAACAAAACAAGATTACATGAAAGCATTACATTTATATCAAGCATACTTGGGTGAGATTAAGAGTGCTCAAAGGGATGAAGCTGCTGCGGCACATGACCAGTTTCGTTACTATTGAAGGTTAAACTACTGAATAAGACTATAGCAATTAACGTAATTAGGTTTCTTCTTTTACATCTTTAATACTACCTCTTTAAATCTAGTGTATTATATCGGATTACTAGTAGTTTATTATATCGGATTACTAGTAATAGAAGGAACCTAATCAGTTACATACTTCTATTGGATATAAACTTCAGTAATAACGATAGTCCTCATGAGCCGCAGCAGCTTTATCCCGCTGAACACTCTTAATCTCCCCCAAATATGTTTGATATAATTGCAAAGCTTTCATGTAACATTCTTTCGATGCTTCTCCATCTGTATATAACTGTTGGATGCACTTCAAAGATTTAGATAAACCACTTTCCACAGCAATCATGTAATGTTTTACCGCTCTGTCCGTATTGCCAGCATCTTCCTCCTCAATACCTAGATTGTGCCTTGTTCTTACACTTCCTCCCTTAGCGGCTAACTCATAATAATACATAGCTTTCATTGGATCTCTTTCCACACCTTTACCATAATCATGAGCATACCCAATACTGCAATATGATCCCGCAAAACCAAGCTCTGCTGCCCGATGGAACAGTTCTAGTGCCTTCCCATAATCTCGTGGTAGACCACATTCACCATCTCGATAGAAACATCCCATACAATGTATTGCCTCTGCATCACCAACTTCTATTCGTTTCTCGACCCTTTTTATATTCGTCTTATTTGAAGTAGGCGTTGGAGCTCTGCAAAATGGACAATTCTTTTCATCAACTTCATTTCCTAGATGATCAAAGACGGGTGCATAGAAACACCCACTGCAAACAACTTTTCCACAGCATGACATGTACCTCCTCCCTGTGTCTATTGTTGGTAAAAGAAGTAAGCAAATTGGACAATCTCCATACTCTGGTGGTGGTTGCTTGAACAATTCTATATCATCTAGCTCCGCAGAATTCTAAGTTCTTCGTTGTGTTTCTCATCTGCAAGTCTGACATGTTCTTCGCATTCTTTTTTGTGTTTCTTTTTATGTATCTTTTTACATACAGCATTGCAATAAGTTGTAACCTTGCATTTGTTACATATATTGTTGGCGCCTTCTTTACCACAATTGGCACATATTAACTGGGATACTGTTAATATATCTTTATCATCCGTACTCATCTTCTGTATCTGCCCTATACTATTACTAGGGCAGGGTATCGTTAGTGCACACTGAATTTCGTCTCCGTCTCTTTGGTAGTAGCACTAAAACTCGTATATCTTAAAGTCCGTATGCATACATACTGTCCTCCTATCATAATATCTCGATGCCGAGTATAATACGCAGTAAATGAAAATTCTAACTGTTGGACTGAACGGACATTTATTAGGATACCAATATCTTTGACATCATATATTCAGCTCTATCATTAGATTACTATTTGATTCGATATATTAGATTACTTGATATCACTTTACAGCTCGGGTTTGATACAGATTAACTCAGTATTTATATACAATCCAGAAAAGTCACCGTATAGATACGAAGATCGATAAAACTACCTACAAAGATGAGTATCATTAATGAAGATTATGAAGTATCGGTATGTGCCAATTGTGGCAAGGGTGAAGAAGAGAGTATTAAACTAAAGGCATGTACGGCATGTAAATTGGTGAAGTATTGCAGTAGAGAATGTCAAATTGCTCATCGACCACAGCATAAGAAAGCGTGTAAGAAGCGTGCTGCTGAATTACACGATGAAAAGCTATTTAAACAACCTCCACCAAAAGAAGATTGTCCTATTTGCTTCCTACTCCTACCTACACATCATACGGGGTACAAATACATGACTTGCTGTGGAAAAAGGATATGCAGTGGTTGTATTCATGCGCCTTTATATGATAACCAAGGCAATAAAGTTGATAATAAAAAGTGCCCATTTTGCAGAACTCCAGCTGCTAGGACAGATGAAGAGGTAATCAGAAATGAGAAGAAAAGAGCGGAGGCTAATGATCCTCAAGCAATCTACGGTAAAGGAATCAACTATCGAGATGGTATATGCGGATATCCACAAGATAATACCAAGGCATTAGAACTATTCCATCGGGCAGGAGAATTAGGTGATGCTAAATCATATGGCTGTATTGGTAACGCATATTATGATGGTCAAGGAGTAGAAGTTGATGAGACAAAGGCTAAACATTATTGGGAGCTATCAGCTATTATGGGCAGTGAAACTGCAAGACACAATCTTGGTGCGAATGAGGCTGATGAAGGCAATATGGATAGAGCAATAAAACATTGGATAATTGCGGCAAGGGCTGGAGAGAATGACTCTTTGAAGAAGATTCAAGACTTGTACTCTAATGGGCATGCAACAAAAGAAGACTACATGAAAGCATTACAATCCTATCAAACATATTTGGGTGAGATTAAGAGTAGACAGAGGGATGAAGCTGCTGCATTTGATGAGAGGAATCGTTACTACTGAAGAAGGTTATAGCAATTAATGTAAGTATCTGATGCAAGAAGCCAAGGTCAAGGTGTCTAACTAAGAAGAAGGAAAAGACGGCATTATCTCCGAATAGGAAAGAGACTCAACCTAGCATTAGCATAGCGGAGATTGAAAAGCAGAGTTAGGTCTACGAATGTAAATCTAGTATGTGTTATGTCATTTGTCAACACCCTAATAATACCGATACTCATCACTAAATTCAGTAGTAACGATTAATGTCTGATGCAAGAAGCCAAGGTCAAGGTATCTAAGAAGAAAGAAAAGACGGCATCAACTACGAGTAGGAAAGAGATACAGCCCATCACCGGCACAGCGGAGGATGAAAAGCAAAGTTAGTTCTTTAAATCTAGTACGTTTATCTTCATCGTATTGTTATTTTAATGGAAAGAAGAACATATCTAATAGTAGGTACTTCTCTACTACTAGTGTATTATACTTTCTAACTGTTTCCATATCTTCCCATCTACTAATAGTACCGATACATTTCATCAGCCGCAATAGCCTAACGAAGCCAAACTAAAGTGAAATGAACCTCTTAATAATGTACTGCCAAAACTAATAATAACGAAACTTCTCATTTGCTGCAGCAGCTTTGTCCCTCTGTCTACTCTTAATCTCACCCAAATATGCTTGATAAGCTTGTAATGCTTTTGTGTAATCTTCTTTTCCTGCGAATCCATTTGAATATAAATCTTTGATCATCTTCAAAGACTCATCAGATCCACCTCTCACGGCAATTATAAAATGTTTCAATGCCCGATCCGCATTACCTGCACTCCCTTCCCTATTACCAAGATTCCACCTAGCTATTACTTCTCCTCTTATAGCTGCTAATTCAGTATAATGTTGGCTCTTCTTCATATCAACTTCTACACCTTTTCCTGTTTCATATGCATTACCGATACTATTGTAAGCATTAACATAATTAAGATCTGCTGCCCGATGGTATAATTCCAATGCCTTGGTATGATCTTGTTCAAATCCATTTGTCCCATCCCAATAATAACATCCTATAGTGTAGATTGCTTGGGCATCATTAGCCTCTACACGTTTGGTCAACCTTTGGTTCATCTCATTTTCTGTTTTAGGAGCCACAACTCTACAAAATGCACATGCATTTTGTTTGTCATTATCAACTTTATTGCCTTGGTTATCGTAGACAGGTGCATGGAAACATCCACTGCATATAACTTTTCCACAACACGACTGGTATCTACTACCTGAATTCATTAAAGGCAATCGGAGGAAACAAATTGGACAATCTCCATATTGTGATGGTGGCTGTTTAAATAGTTCTATATCGTGCAACTTAGCCGCAATTTTTCTACATTCTTTCTTGTGTTTTGGACGGTGAGCAATCTGACATTCTCTACTGCAATACTTCACCATCTTACATGCCATACATGCTTTTAATTTGTCACTCTCTTCTTCACCCTTGCCACAATTGGCACATATTGATGCAATATCTTCATCGACGGTACTCATGTTGCTTGGTAGTTTTATCGTTCGTATCTATCCAATGTAGTTTATCTGGTATGATTGTATACAACTACTGAGTTAATCGGTATCAATCCGAGCGTGTAAATTGATATATTAAGGGAACTCAATTGAATTACATTATACTCTACTGCTACCTCTCCTTCATGATTTGCGGTATCCTAAAATGTCCGTTCAGCGCCAACAGTCAAATTTTCATTTGATGAGATGATATGGTAGTAAATAGACACCATGCTGCTACAATTCCACTCTCATCCCTTCCCTCCGAGCTATTCATCGGTATAGGATTGGAAGGAGTAGTTAGTTATCGGGATAATAAAGAAAGATACAACATAGTATAGTGTGTACAAATTTACAGTTACCAGATCTAGTCAAATCGGAATTTGTTAGTAGGAAGTCCCGCGCAAAAATAAAAATTATTTTCGCTTTTCTACGAGGGCCAGTCTAATCGGCATATCTCAATCAATATTGCCTCTACTCCATTGTTTGATAGACGTATCATGCTCTCCATCATCGTGCGGTCTCAGAACACTAGCGCTGTCCAGGATCTGAGCTTTAGTTTGTATGATAATGGAATTTGCAGTTTTGAGGGTGGTATATATGACAATTACCGTCTGATATAAATTCAAAGTCATTCTGATCGTTATAATTGAATTTGAGCTCATCCCTTGATTCTACATCACTATCGGTATACGTTTGCTGCCTTGCTACGTTATATACGTTACCTATGCTTGTTAATCGAATGTTTTAAACTTTGCGGTGCTATTCTAGCACTACATCGTCGGAGGCGCTTGTTTGTTATGAAATTAAATAGTATGCCACACCAACTGGGTGGATTGTTGTTGGGTAGTATTAGAATCAATTGGTACAGGTTGGGTGTTACTGCGGCAATGGGAATGTGGTTGATGAAGGTTTATAAATTCATACAATTTCTTCTTCATTTTTGCTGTGGAGATATCTCCGTGTAGATGTCAATGTACAACAGTTCTATACAAATCAATATACGGATTAGTTAATATGTACATAGTATAGACTTCGGGTTGATTTGGAGCACACAATAAAGAGTATTAATGCCTTTATACACATTAATTTAATATGTTGGGTAGGTTGCGTGAAAAATTTTAAAATGATTGGTTTGAGTATGTTGGAGAAGGATTAGAAGGTACCGCCTGTGGATATTGATTCAGTAGTGTATGATTAACAATGCACAATAATTGCGGAGAGATTTGGCAATGTATAACCATTGAAACGACTATAGATACGTTCGATGTCGGGGTTTACTTCACAAAATACGGTATTGTACAAATGGTTGTGTTAACATTGGTTTTACATTGCAAAATGGTAGTCATTTGTTGTATTGGATAGAAGGAACAACATACTAAAGTTTGGGACGATTAGAGTACAGTCTAACCTCACCACATAGAGAATAGTAGTTTTGGGTAAAACATAGATGGATAGTGGTCCGAAACAAGTGCAACGTAAGGAACTTGAAGCAAGCTACTCTTCGCTCGGCTCATTTGGTAGTATAAGAAGAAGTTTGGGGGCTCAGTGTTTCAATCTAAACGTTGTATCATGTTAGTCATTGGTCTCCACTATTGGTAACATTGGTAAAATTAGCAAATTTGAGCGGCTATACTTTGGGATTAGAGTGGCTTATCAGAGAGCTGAAGCAACTCTTAGGTCGTACGATGGTAGTAGAAAAGAGATCTAGTGTGGGGGCGTACATCCAGAGGTTTGGGAGACTTCTGACGATCCATCCGTCAAGGCCAATGACGAGTAAAAGTTCAATTTTTAAACATGAATATCTCTACAAAGAAACGACCAATGAAGGAATCCAAGACATGTAGCGGCAACTACAAGGCAAGATGAATACAATGGTGTCATTGTTTATATGATTAAACAACATATGAGGCCAGATATATCTCAATGACGTTATTTTAGATTTTAAAACTAGCGTACCTCAAAAAGTTAGGGTATATCCTCCTAGTCGTTATCAATAATAGATGATATAGACTAGCCTCCTTTATAACATTAATACTATTGCGTACACTGTAGAGCGTAAATGTTAATGGTATGGTATAAACACCTTGAGAGAAGACGTGCCAACAATCAAATTGCGTTATTTACTAATCAAATGACTATACTATTTGTTTACCAAAGCCGTTATTGCATTGTGAGAGAATTATTATCGTCTGCCCAAGTGAATTAAGTGGAATAGCGCTTTGTGACTGCATACTTTGCTTTGCTATCGGCGCCGAACATAAATCCTATCCGTTTACATGACAAGCGTGAGAGTTGCGTAAAAAATGCACTAATAAAATGGCGATCTAACGTCTTGTATAGGCGCCTACGACGCTACATCTCTCGTAGTAGACGACGTAAATATTAATCTCTTTTATTATCCATAATAATACAGCCAAATCACCCAGAAAGAGGTCTTAATAATATCGGATTCAGTTGGTGTGAGTTTAGTTTGATATACCCAGTGATATAATTACATATATATATATTATATAGAAGTTTTTGTGAGAAATCACAAAAGCATACTAGCCACAGCTGTAATACGCTCGTTACATCGGTATCATTAGATATTGAAATACGAAAAAACGGTACACACTTACATCATAACAACAAGTTATATATTATGAGCACGTCCGATAAGATTTGTACCGATAGTTGCAAAAACAGTGATGACGCAAGTGATGTGATCTGGGATCGTGAGAAGAAGGAGAATAAGCTAGATATGCTTGGATTTGTCATTGGACGTCTAGTTTCGGAGATACAAATTCACTATATAAGGCACTAACAAAATAGGACTCGCTAAGAAAATTCCGATTTGACTAGATCTGGTAACTGTAAAATTGATAGAATAGGCACAACGATATACACCTGTCAACTAATCAACAACATATTATGAGTACGGTTGATAAAGATATCGTGTTATCAATATGTGCAAATTGCGGTAAAGAGGGTAGTAATGATAATATGAATATATGCAACAAATGTAAGATGGTTAAATATTGCAACGCCGCATGCAAGAAGAAGCACCGATCAAAACACAAGAAGCAATGTGAAAGGCGATTAGCAGAGTTACACGATATAGAGTTGTTCAAACAGCCACCGTCACAGTACGGAGATTGTCCAATTTGTTTCACTCGAATACCATTACTTTATGCGGGGTGGAGATATTACCCATGCTGTGGAAAAACAGTATGTAGTGGATGCATTCATGCGCCTGTCTATGACAATCAAGGCAATAAAGTTGATGATAAGAAGTGCCCTTTTTGCAGAACTCCAATACCATCAACCTACAAGGAGGCAATGGAAAGAGAAAAAGAAAGAGTAGAGGCTGGTGATGCTGTTGCAATGCACAATCTAGGAAATTACTATTCTCGTGGGGAGGGTGGATATCCACAAGATTATGGGAAGGCATTAGAACTATATCATCGAGCAGCAGAACTAGGTTATGCTAAAGCATATACTGACATTGGTTATGCTTATGAAAATGGACGAAGTATAGAAGTTGACAGGGAGAAGGCTATTTATTATTACGAACTAGCAGCTATGGGAGGGTATGCAGCAGCAAGGTACAATCTAGGCTCGATGGAGGCACGCGTAGGCAATTATGATAGAGCCCTCAAACACTTTATGATTGCAGCAAGAGATGGTCATGCTGATTCTTTGAAGGTTATCAAGATAATATACTCAAATGGACACGCAACAAAAGAAGATTACACAAAAGCATTACAATTATATCAAACATACTTGGGTGAAATTAAGAGTGTACAGAGGGATAAAGCTGCCGCTGAACGAGAGGACTACCGTTACTATTAATGTATGCATATTTAAAGCTAGTATAAACAGGAAGGTTCGAGAGGAACCGATGTTATTAGACTATGGGCCATTACTAATAATAGGTTTAATTTCAAAGCAGTAAGAAGTTAGTCAAAGCTTCGTTAAGTATTACTACAACGCTTATAAACATATACATTCGATTGACCCCAACTCATTTCCACAGGACATTGATGTATCAGTTCAAACTCAGTATGAAATGTCATACTACTAAACTTCTTTAAACATATCCAATATGCATTAGATGGTGCATACTTTGCCTTCTCTACAATCTGTTCCATTAATACATTATTAAATAGTAAATTAGGTATATAAACAACTGTACCAACACTCCACCATTCTTTAACATCTAACAAATCTGAATGCATAAACTTAATATCATCATGTAGTAACTTGTGTTTATATTGAAATTTATATAAACTTTGTACTGATGTTGCCATATTATGTAAATTACCTAATAGTTCTATACCAATACATTCTTTATAATCTCCTATATATCGTGCTGCAAAGACAGCTCGTCCTGATCCTGATCCTAAATCATAGAATGTATCATTATTTGAATGTGGAATATTTATGTCGTTTGTTAGGAGTAGCTGAATGAAACCTTGTAGATCAATCTCTCCATATACTAAACTATCTTCGCTATGATGTTTGTTGTCATCTTCTCGCCGTATATCATCAGTTAAGGAAGCATCCTTTGCTGTTGCAAATGTATATTCTTCGTAGAGAGATGATAACTCTTGTAATACTTTGTCTTGTGCTAGCTGATTCAAATCTAGCTTTTGTGTACCTTTATCATTTACTGAATTCTTCAGTAAGGAATAGAGATTGTCAGAATAGTTGCTGTTTGTTGTAGATAAAGCTGATGTCTTCCACTCTTCAACAGCAGATAGATACTCCAACTTTTTATCATTATCAGACATGTTGCCTAAATGGTATCTTAGCTGATGTGCTGCGGTGACCAATGGCGTTGCTTACTTCTGTTACAACCGTCCGCCCAAGAACAGTAGTACTGTATCAACAATAGTAGATCGTAATAGAGAGGGTGAATCGACAATATCAGATGATAGAGATGAAAGTTAGAGTTAGAGGAGCGGAGGAGGAGATAATAAGTCTCTCGGTATCCTAAAAATGTCCGTTCAGCGCCAACAGTCAAATTTTCATTTGGATTGTACAGCTAATAATCTACATCTCTCTCATCCCTTCCCTAAAGCTATATTCATGGCATGTGATTGGAGTGTTAGTTCGTAGTCACTGGGAGGGAGAAAGATCTTAGTGTGCAAAAAGTAATAGATATATGATACATATCTTATATAGACACAATACGATACGCCTGCCAACTAAAATCAACATCATTTGCAATTGTATTGAGGATATCACGAGCTCGCGACATATTGAGCACAAGAATAACTAGTATAAATATTGATAAACCGCCGCCAAATAGAGTATATATATAATGAGCACATCCGATAGTTGCAAAGATGGTGCTTCAAAATCAAACGATGACGGTGTATGTGTTATGTTACAGAATTTGAGTACGGTTGACAGAGAAGTTAATGATACATCGGTATGTGCCAATTGTGGGAAAGAAGGTGATAATATCAACAACGTATGTAACAAATGCAACATGGTGAAATATTGCAACGCTGCCTGTAAAAAGAAACATCGACATAAACATAAGAAAGAGTGTGAGGAACATTGCAGAAAGGCAGCTGAGGATGCCGCTAAGTTACATGATGAGAAGCTATTCAAACAGCCTCCACCACCGTGGGAAGATTGTCCAATTTGTTTTATAAAGATGCCATTGAAAATGAAGGGGCATAAATACAAAGCATGTTGTGGGAAAATGATTTGCAGCGGATGTAATTATGCACCCGTTTATGATGACCGAGGCAATAAAGTCGATAATAAGAAGTGTCCCTTCTGCAGAACTCCACATCATACTTCAAACGAGGAGATGGTTAAGAGAACAAAGAAGCGTATGCAGGCACATGATCCTATTGCAATTCAAAATCTAGGAGTGTACTATCGAGATGGGATACGGGGTTTTCCTCAAAATCATCTTAAGGCATTGGAATTGTGGCATCGGGCAGCAGAGCTTGGTTATGCCTTGGCATATAATAGTATTGGTTATGCATATGAGCATGGTACTAGAGGTGTGGAAGTTGACAAGAAGAAGGCAACGCATTACTATGAACTAGCAGCCATGGGAGGAGATACATTGGCAAGGCATAATCTTGGTATTATGGAGCAGAAAGCAGGCAACATAGGGAGAGCAGTGAGGCATTATATGATTGCAGCGGGGGGTGGATATTCTGATTCTTTGAAGGAGATTAAAGAATTATACTCATATGGATATGCAACAAAAGAAGATTATACAAAAGCGTTACAAGCCTATCAAGCATATTTGGGCGAGATTAGGAGTAGACAGAGGGATGAAGCTGCTGCAGCCGATGAAAACAATCGTTACTACTAATAGACTATAACCACCAGATGTATCAGATTAGGTTTCTTCTTTTACAACTTTACTACTAACTCTAAAGCAATCTGGAACTTGATATACAAACACCCCTTCTTTCTCCTTACTACTTCCACTACCACTACTAACAGTTGTATCACTCGCCTTCCATCCAGGTATACTAAACACATTCGAAACAACAATTGATCCAGGCTTTAACTCCTTCTCCAACTTCTTACCAAGTTTATCCATAATGGGTGCCAAACCGTAAACCGCCACTACATCATATTGATATAATTGTATCTTCCATATATCACGCATATAAAATGATGTAGAATTCCAATATTGTGGTGTGATTAATCTTCGAAAGTTGGCAAATAAATGTAATGCTGGATTGATTTCATATCCGATTGATTTGGCAAATATGTTTTCACGTGCTGCTCGGAATACTACCCGACCATCTCCGCTACCCAAGTCTACAAAGTTTAATGACTTTTGTGCAATCTTTTCTTTCATATAACTTGATTGTAATGTATGGTTTCGTATTATATCAAACATTGCATTGAGTTTGTTGCCGAATGTCGGGAGATAGGGTGCACCTCGACGTTGTAGAACAGGCGGTAGACTTAGCAATACTGCCAAGTGTGGAAACAGAAAGAGTGTTGCTCCTATCCCCAGTAATATCGGGTTGTATTTAGACTCCTCTGTGTTCATATTATGTTCAGAATCAGCTGTTTTGATGCTATTCCATATACTTGATAATGATGATTGATATGAGTTTGGTTTATCTTTTTGTATATGAGATGGCATTTGATGCATAGAAGATGAGTCAGCTGTTGCTTGACCAGAGTCTTTTCCTTCTTCTTTCAGTAGATCGAGTATACCCATTGAATCTAATAACTTCTTTTCTTCTTCGGTCATCATTTCGCTACTATCATTTGTTGGTATATCTTGTCTACTATCTGTTGCAAGTATTCGTGTATTGCCGAGCATATCTCTTGTGTTGTACACAAGAGGCCGATCTATCTCCTCTTCTATAGATTGTTGCTTATCCTTTACTTCTTTCATACCAACAAACTTTGGCAATTCAATCGGAGTTAACAACTCTTCTTTCATACTCTCTGAAAATGGTGATTCAATACCAAACCATACACTATATATCAATTTTGCCAATGTATATTGTTCATCCATTTGCATATCATTACCAATACAACCTATCAATTCATCATTAAGAAATAATTGTATTCCAACTTTTGGTATATATTGCAATGTGTGTCGATCACCCACACTAATGTTTCGATATAGGTTATTAAATTTTGTTAGAGAGTGTTGTATATTAAGTGGTAAGTCTGATATTGTTGTATTTGGGGGTAAATTTGCTTCTATAAACTTCGTAGTTGCCCATTGCAAATCGGTAGCTCTAGCTGGTTTATGATAGTAGATTTCAAGTGCTATTGGCGACAACGAAGTTGATATTACATCATTGGATTGTTGTTGAGATATAATTGAATTGTCAACTGCTTCTATATCAGAAGGTAGATATAGAACAGAGGAGCAAACACCAACATAAAAGTAGGAGAGATATGATTTACCTTTTGCAATGAGTAGTGGTTCATCTTTTGTTGTGGATATCGTTTTGGTGAGAGGGAATGCCGCGCCTCCAACATCTAATGTTTTTGAAGAGTTTACAGCAGAGCTATTCGTTTGCATGTTGGTTCTCTCTACTGCATTCATTGTTGCTCCTACATACAGCAGCTATATCCTTCGTATAATAGATCGTCATTATTAGATTGAGCTGGTCTCAACCGCTTTTTTGCTCTTGGACCGTTTCTTGCACTAAGGGCAAGTGAACAGACACCTCTTCGCCTCTCATTCAGCCTGACAATGTGCAGCCTATGACTCTAATACTAAACAAATACACTCATCATTAGTATCAATACCCCACTCAAATATCCTTCAGACGAGCTGCCACATTTGAATGGCATAAAAAGAGCATAAGATGTGAGCATATCATGTGCACAAAACAAAAGAGATGAATGCGTTTACTATATGGTTAGATATTGCTTGATTGATTTACTGTTGATGTTAAGAATACTTTATAGAAATATCTATATTAAAAGTAACGATAGTCCTCTCGTGCAGCGGCAGCCTCGTCCCTCTGGGGACTTTTTATTTCTCCCAAGTACTCTTGATATAACTTTAATGCTTTCATGTAATCTTCTTTTGTGGCATCTCCTTCTGAGTACAATTCTTTGATATTATTCAGTGAGTTGGAATATCCACCTCTTGTTGCAATCATGTAGTGCCTCACTGCTCTATCCATGTTTCCTGCTTCCATTTCCATAAAGCCTAGATTATGCCTTGCTACTATATTCCCTCCGATAGCTGCTAGCTCCCAATAACGCTTGGCCTTTTTCTTGTCAACTTCTACTCCTCTACCAAATTGATATGCATAACCAATATTGAGATAAGCATCAGCATAACCAAGCACTCCTGCCCGATGCCATACTTCTAATGCCTTTGTATGATCTTGTGGAAATCCATACGACCCATCTCGATAGTTATTTCCGTGATTGCAGATTGCAATGGGATCACCTAGATCCACTCTTTTATTTTCTCCTTCCATTGCCTCCTCGTAGGATGATGGTATTGGAATCCTGCAAAAGGGACATGTCTTTTCTTCAACTTTATTGCCTTGGTTATCATAAACAGGTGCATGACTACATCCACTACAAATAAGTTTTCCACAACATGTCATGTATTGGCTCCCCGTTTCAAGTGAAGGTATTTGAGTGAAGCAAATCGGACAATCTTCCTCTGGTGGAGGTTGTTTAAATAACTTTTCATCATGTAACTCAGCTACTCTCTTTCTACATTCTTTCTTGTGTTGTGGACGATGAGCAATCTGACAGTCTCTATTGCAATATTTCACCAATTTACATGCCGTACATGATTTAAGATCAGTATCCTCTTTGCCGCAATTAGCGCATACGGATACATCATTATCTTTATTAGTAGCTGTTTCGTCTGTAATATTATCATCAGATATGTTCATCTTGTCCATCGACACATCTAATGTAGTACTCATCGTTGTATAATAGTACTACCACTACCACACACGGCCGCCAATCTATTTGTAAATAGCTAATGCTTTTGTGTATAACAATACGAAAAGGAAGAAGAGGTGCCTGAATATTAGTGGGAGGAGCGCAACCGATATATCGACCTCCTTCGACCTCCACTAATTTTTTATACTAACCGCGAGTAAATGGCGATGAAACGTATTGTCTCACGAGCATTCCAGCCGAGCCTGCCTCACCACTCTTTCCGTGCCTCAACTCTCAAACGTACTAGCACGACCGACCAAGAGACCACACAGCTAGCTGCCCTTGACATTGTAGACAGCTTGGTCCTTAGTGGCCATCACTGACGATCCAACATCTTCTAGCTTCAGACGAGCCACACATTTGATCTGACATAAAAAGTGCATAAGATATGAGCATATCATGTGCACACAAAGCAAAAGACATATACACTGATGGATAGATATTGCTCGATTAAGTTACTGTTGAGAATCTGTTATAGGGCTTTAAATAATTTATACTAATAGTAACGATAACCCTCCCTTTCAGCAGCAGCTTTGTCCCTCTGTACACTCTTAATCTCTCCAAGGTATTCTTGATAAGCTTGTAATGCTTTTGTGTATTCTTCTTTTGTTGCTTGTCCTCTCATGTATATTTCTTTAATATACTCTAAAGTTTGGCCTTCCCCTCCTCGAACAGCAATCATATAATGCTTGATAGCTCTATCCACATTGCCTGCCAACTCCTCCTTGATTCCTAGAGTGCCCCTTGATTTTATACTTCCCTTCATAGCTGCTAGCTCATAATAATGCATTGCCTTCTTCTGATCAAATTCAACTCCTCTGCCATTGTCATATGCATGACCAATACCGTTATATGCTTCAATATAACCAAGTTCTACTGCACGATGATAAAATTCTAACGCCTTTGTATAATCTTGTGGATATCCGTTTGCGCCATCCTTATAGTACATTCCTTGATTGTAGATTGCAATAGGATCGTCTAAATCCTTTCGTTTCTCTTCTCTTTCAAGAAACTCATCTCCTGTTGGATGTGGAGCTCTGCAAAAAGCACACTTTTGATTATCAATTTCATTGCCTTTGTGATCATAAAGAGGCGCACGAATACATCCACTACATATCTCCTTTCCACAGCATGTCATGTATCTCCTCCCAGTATAAAGGAATGGTAACCTTAGGAAACAGATTGGACAATCATCATGTAGTGATGGAGGTTGTTTAAATAGTTCGATATCATGTATCTCGGCCGCTCGTTTTCTGCATTCTTTTTTATGTTGTGGACGGTGGGCAATTTGACATTCTCTATTGCAATATTTCACCATCTTACATGCCGTACAGTTTTTGAGATCACTACCACCCTTGCCACAATTAGCACATACTGATAACTCATTATCTTTATTAGCTGTTGTTTCGACTGTAATATTATCATCAGATATGTTCATCTTGTCAATCGACACATCTAATTTACTCATCGTTATTATATATAATATTATTCCTACCACTGCCAACAAGCGGCCGACCTTCCTTATATAAATAGCTAATGCTTATCGTATGCAGATAAGAGAAGGAAGAGAGGTTGATTGCGTCATTAATTTTACACAGTGAGTAAAATGGCGATGAAACGTAGATAGAGCCCCTAATCATTCAGCTCGAACCATCCTAGCCCTAGAGCTCAATATGGCTCTATTACAAGCTACAATCATCAATAGTATCATAATACCCCACTACCAAGTCTCAAGCATCAGATGAGCTGCCTCATTTGAATGGCACAAAAAGTGCATAAGTATAAGCATATCAATATCAGTGCACAAAACAGAAGATATGAACACATGTATGCTTGGTTAACTATTGCTTGATTTGTTACTGTTAAGAATCTGATAGACTATCTTTAAAGTCCTATACTAATAGTATCGATACATCTCACTAGCCGCAGCAGCTTTATCCCTCTGGGGACTTTTAATTTCGCCCATGTATTCTTGATAAGCCTGTAATGCCGTCGTATAATCGCCTTTTGTTGCATATCCTTTTGAGTATAGCTCTTTGATCGACTCCAAAGAATTAGGATTTCCACTTCTAATTGCAATCATATAGTGTCTCAAAGCCCTATCTATATTGCGTGCGCGTGCCTCATTATTGCCTAGATTATACCTGGCCGGTACGTCTCCCCTCATAGCTGCTAGTTCGTAGTAATGTAAAGCCTTCTCCTCATCAACTTCCACACCTCTACCATATTTATAAGCAAAACCAATATTACAATATGCCTCAGTATATCCAAGATCTATTGCCCGATGGAAATATTCCAATGCCTTATTGTAATCTCGTGTAAAACCATCTAACCCTTCAGAATAGCACAGTCCTAGCTCGTAGATTGCTCGGGGATCATTGGCCTCAAGCCGTTTCTTATTTCTTCTTTCACTCTCCTTTTCAGATTTAGGAGCAACAGTTCTACAAAATGGACACTCGTTTTGTTTGTCATCATCAACTTTATTGCCTTGATTATCATAAATAGGTGCATGATAGCACCCACTACATATTGTTTTACCACAACATGACATATATCTAAACCCCGTTTTCATTAAAGGCAAAGGCAGGAAACAAATCGGACAATCTTCTGCTGGAGGAGGTTGTCTAAATAACTTCTCGTCGTGCAACCTAGCAGCATGTTCGGCGGCTAGTCTGATATGCTCCTCACAATCTTTCTTATGTTTGTGTCGGTGCTTCTTTTTGCAAGTGGCGTTGCAATATTTAACCATCTCACATTTATTGCATACATTATTGATATCTTCGCCTTCTTTACCACAATTTGCACATACTGATATTGATATATTATCATCGCCCACGCTCATATTTTGTAACATAACACGTATACCGTCATCATTTGATTTTGACGCAACTTCTTTGCAATTGCTATCGGACGTGCTCATATTATTACTCTTGTGTCTACTAATAATTTACGTAACTTTGTATTGAGGTAGTATGATATATATAGGCCTCTTATTACAATAGAAGTTGATGGCCAGACATATCCCTGCATAATTTTTTAACTTGCAATGCAATGAGTAAAATGGCGATGAAACGTAAACTAATGTTCAAAACTGGCCATCAAAGAAGCAAACGGATGATCAGTACGTTGATCTCAGAAGTCAACAGGCCACAATAGACTCTCTAATACACTCATACTTATAACACCGCTACTACTATAGTATTAATCTATTTCAATTGACAATTATAGTCCTTGGAGTGAGTTTTATTTGCAAACTTTTCACCCCACACAAACTTTGCAAAGCGATCACCTGGAACATCAACTTCCATACTCCATACTGCAATATTGCAATAGAGTTCATATTATATACAGACTGGATATATATTGCAGGGCAATAGAAGACAATAATAACTATGATTCCGAGAATAAGAGGTAGTAGTAGCATATGTAAAATGAGCATATCATATGTCTTAATGACTCTAGCCATAGCCATCACTACAACAATAGAAGCATTTGATGTATCATCCAGAACATCATGTACCTTTACACAACAGACACCAACTACAATACTACAACCATACACTGCAGCATCTACACCACAATTGCAACAGCTAACAATGAAAGTATCAGGAGGATCGAAACGTACCCGATCTTCCAAATCATCACAACTAATTGAACTAAATAATGAACGTCTCCAAACTGCCGGCCGTCCAGGTACTAAAAACTTTGTAGATCCCAATAAAGTCTTCATTGGCAATTTACCGTTCACTGCCACCGAAGATGATGTTTCTAAAATGTTTGCAACTCATTGGAATATACCAATAAATTCAGTTAATGAACGTATTGAAAGTATCAAAATCATACGAGATTGGAAGACTAATCAATCGAAAGGATATGGCTTCATTCAATTCTATGAACCAATGGTTGCCACGTCAGCAATGGAAAGTATTAACAAGGGTAAAGGATTAAAAATCAATGGTAGGAGAATTCGATTAGATCAGGGTAAACGTAAACCCAATGAGGAAGAGGAACGATTGAAGAGATTGAAACAAAAGGAAAAGAAGAAGAAATTAAAGGCATTGGAAATGCAAAATGAATTAGATGAGGAAGGACGTGTTATACTTGATGGTATTAATAGTGCCGTATCTGATAATGACGGTGAAGAGGAAGTAGTAGAAGAGGGTATGATGAGTGAAGATGATATGATTGCATTCATTGAAAAGGGTGGATTGAAGGGTGTGATGCCATTAACTGAGGAGACTGCTGGCTTTTTAGGTATTGAGGGATTATATGATGATGATGACGAAGTGGATGATATGGGATACTTTGAGGAGTATTATGCCGAGAATGGATATGATGATGATGATTTTAATGTTGATATTGACAAGGCAGGTGACGATGAGGATGACGACGAGGAGGATGATAGTGAAGAATTGGTATATGATGGAGTGTTTGAGGAAATGTATAACCCTAATGAATACGAGGGTTTGAGTGAAGAGGAGGAGGAAGAAGTTGCCAAGATGAATAGAGAACAGAGGAGGGCTGCGGATAAGAAGAGGAAGAAGAGAAAGTTACCATTCAAGGGGTTTGGTACTCGTGATTAAATGTATAAAGAGGAGTCTGTATGCAAGAGGAGGAACTAGTAGTAGAGGATGTTTATACTACTTGAGTACGTATGGCTTTTGAAAAAGAATAAAAGTAAAAGAAGTGCCTCTAGTTATCTAATAATTATCCTAATCCCCTCCTCCGCCGCTACGCCAAATACGAGCAGCAGAATATGCCCTCCGTGCTCTATCACTCACACTTGATATTAACGAACACTCCTCATTACCATTCGTAGGCTTAAATGCAATCATCTCCGGTAATGGGGCCGTTTCATCATCTTCATCAGTATAGTATTCATCAACTGCATCATCTTGGGGTACCTCTTGACAGACTATTGGTATCTCTTGACATAACATGTCAATATCTTCTTTCTTGTACTTGGAGAATTGATGCATATCATCTGTTGTTGTAACCTGATGAGGATCAGATACACGACGTTTATAAGAGGGAGGAGGATTATATAATCCTTCTTTACTCAACCTCATCATATTATCACCGTGTTGTTCTTGGTGCTCTAATTCTAAATCATCCGTATTAACCAATCGGATATATTCACACCAATACTTTTTACGTATCATTTTAGTACAACCTTTATCATCCATTACAAATGTTAAACTTTCTCCCTTATTATCATTCGTATTTGTAGTACGATAGGCTAAGATAGCATAGGAATATAATCCATTGGAACGTTTGATAAATGCAAAATCATATTTCATTAATGTTGATACTTGTTGCATTGCATTTTGGGATGAGGTTGGTATGCGTATGTGTGAGGTGGAACGTACTGTTTGTCCTAATTTGTAATCTGGACGATAACCCAATTGTCTTGTTGGTTTTTGTTGTTGATCATTAGTTTGTTGGTGTAGATTTGGCATTGAAGTATGGAGAGAGTGTTCATGTTTATTTAGATGATTAGGTGAGGATACCATACGAGGACGTTGAGTTGGTTCTTGTTGTTGCTGTTGCTTGATTGTTAACTTATCATTCAACATCTCGGCTACCCTCTTTTGTGCTTCATCAGCTGTCATACCCGTATAAGTTGATCGACGGTGTGGTGTCTGCTGTTGTTGTGGTTTTCTACTATGGATGGGTTGAGGAGGAGGACACAATGGAGATGGAGATGTTGTATCCATACTAGTACGCCGATTGCCCCCTCTATTGTTACCGCCACGGCTCTTCTTATGTTGATGTAAAGAGCTGCTGCTTCCTTTATTACTCTTGGGCAGAGATGATGATGAATCTTTTCTGCCATAACATCTCCTCCTATCATCGTCGATTGTTGGTGACGACCTTTCGTGTATTGCAACAAACGAACGACGGAGACTTCTATTGCTATCGTTGAACTCTGACGATTGTCTATCCATTATCATTATGATACGCTGTACTATTCTATAAGTAGGACTGGGCTACACCAAATAGATGTCAGGTATCGGGATTGCAATGAAGGATTGCAAGAGGGAATCTTTATTTTGATGAATGCTTTAATGTCTCTCTGACTCTATCTGCCGCTATTTAATCAATAAATGCAAACGAGAGTATATTACAGTGATTTGTTATATTCCAATACAATGAGCTGTTTCATCATCATCATAAGCATATCGAAAGCACATGCAGATCTAATGTTATTGACATTTACAAGCTGTCATTACGACCCCACGGTATTCATAGAACTTTTGACATTTGATATGGCATTCAGGTCTCAGCGAACCCAACCAGCGAACCCTACCAGGGCTTAAGTATTTTAATACTGTACTCTACCGATATGGTATTCAGGTCTCAGCCTCGATTAACCCTCATGCCTTTTTTAACCTTATTTGAGGTCGATACATAGCCAGACAAAATAGATAGATTTCTCCTCTACTGGCACATCACCCCCTGAGGTCGATACGTAGACCCTAAATAAACTAAAGACACCCCCCCCCCCCCCCCCCCCCCCCCCCCCCCCCCACCCGCTTC
>Ga0214481_100071_pt1 | contig 42122 bp, 32 predicted proteins | sample M1_20Mar14CPVII9_4_FD_165057 | JGI IMG/M metagenome (GOLD analysis project Ga0214481, IMG submission 165057) | Marine eukaryotic communities from Monterey Bay, California, United States - M1_20Mar14CPVII9sort6BwellG10 | ecosystem: Environmental > Aquatic > Marine > Unclassified | place: USA...
GATGATGAGGTTGATTCTTTGCTTTCTGAGAGTGACACATCAAATGATGATAAGAAAGAGGATACCAAAAAGAGAATAGAACATCCATCCATGACAGAAGGGTTGATATATACAGTTGATGTTGATTTAGTTGATGATTGTTTAGCTGAACTAGATTTTAGAGAAAAGGGGGTGAGATGTGTTTATTGCTGACATTAGTTTGTGCATATGATTTGCAATTCACATTTGCTCACATGATGTGTCTGTGTCTACCTGCTACCTCTCTGTATCTCTCGAGGGATATGCACGAGATGTTATAGATGTAGTAGAAGATAATACAGGACAAACAGTCAAGGCATTATTATATCGTGGTACACCTGACAATCCAGCGTTTTGGAAACGTGTATTATTAGATCTACCTTATGCTGCTGCCGTCATTTCAGTTGCTAGAGGTCCAAGTGGACCAAACGATGTATATCTAAACAATCTACATACATTCTTAACGAACGCAGCACAACATTCATATGATGCGGCACTTGCATTATCCAATCATTCAGGTGATTATCATACTGGAGAGTTGGCTGGTATGGTCAAGAAATTACAAACTGAGTTACGACCATACTTTCTTTTCGGCGCCGGATCTAATGAGCACAATCAACTGTTATTGAATAGTATAAACAAAGAGGAAGTACACGAGATGAATGAAATGCTATTGGTAGTACCAAGACAACATAATAGTGATGATTGTCCAAAGTCTATACACGCTGGAGGAGGACATTCAGCTCTACTTACCAATAATGGAAACTTTTATTTATGGGGTTGGAATGATTCTAATCAACTGGGAAGAGAAGAAGAACTAGTGGTAGAAACAGATGACTCTCCGTCATTAAACGTCGTTCAGCCATTATCAAATATTAAAGTTGAGACTACTGACTTGGGTTATAATCATACATTGGTTATTGAAAAGGATACAGGACGGCTCTTCGGCTTTGGTGAGAATGGAAGAGGACAAGTTAGTGGATTTGTTAATGATGGCAGTACAGACAGCTCATGCCATGTACCTCAAACTCCGATAGGATTAGAAGATGAGAGCTTCGTTGATGCGGCAGCGGGGCTATTTCATTCAGCAGCTATTACTAATCAAGGAGAGTTGATTACCTGGGGATGTGGCAGATTCGGCCAATGTCTCGCCCAAACAACAAACTCCGAGAAGACAACAGTCGGAAGATGGCAACCAAACGATGGAAGTAAGTTGGTTAAAGTTGCATGTGGACGACGTCATACAGTTGTATTAGATGAACTTGGTCGTATTTGGACACTCGGTGATAACAAGTATGGTCAGCTGGGTCGATTGATAGACGACGACTCCTCCAACTCAAAGGATAGAGAACCACAGTTGGTCGACGGACCACTTGGTCAAGTCAACTCGGGATGTTTTGCAGTATACAGTGGTTGGTCTCATATACTAGCACTGTCTCGTGATACGAAAGACTCTGATGCTTTCACCTTGTACGGTTGGGGAAGGAGTGATAAAGGGCAGTTGGGTTTTTCCTCATCACAGAGTAACATTTCTATACCTCAAGTACTGAATGGTTCATTGAAAGTACAAGCGGCATGTTGTGGTTCCGAGTCTTCTCATGTCGTAGATTTAGAAGGGAATATACTGTCGACCGGTTGGAATGAACATGGTAATCTGGGAATCGGTCATCAATATCAAGATCAGCAGAATGATGATGAGACGAGTGATAGTAGCAGCTCATGGACGGCAACATCTGGTACAGGAGTGGTAGCTCCACCTTCCACTAATAGTAAAGGAGAGACGAAGAAGACGAAGATACTTTTGGCTGCCGGTGGTGCTCATTTGATAACAACAATGGCTGTGGCCCCTGATTGATAGGGCATGGCGAATGTGGCGAATGTATGTGATATCACCGGACCACTACCATTTTAAATATAAAAGGATTTAATGACGACCATAACATATCTAGATAAGGAAATGTATAAGAAAGAAATATGATGATAAAACAGCGAGGTACCATATCGATTAGATGTAGTAACACTATGAGGATACCACAGGATACCACATATGTCGATCAATGAGTCCCACCTGGGTCCCGTAAAATGGCTTAACTTATACTTTATCTAAAACTTCCAGGAAAGCAAAACTCAAAAAAGTGGCCGGCCAGTTCCCTCTATGTCTAAGACATGAAGGGAGCTAGCCGGCCACTTTTTCCATTTTTTCATTTTTGCGACCTGTAGTTAAAGTATAAGTTGGCCTTTTTCACTTCCCCAATTATTGAGAGGATACCGAAGGCCTTATAGACTGATGTGTGTCCATGCAGCCAGTTTACCGCCGCCGCTTACTTGCTCGCTAACTACTTCCTCTCTTTGTATTACTGACACCTCACGGCGGTAAATAATTGCAATAATGAGCTCATTGGACGGTATATCAACGTGTGATAAATGTGGAGCTGGCGGTGGTAAAGGAGAATCGGTATCAACGTCAAATAGAAAAGAGTGCACATCATGTGAGCAAAAAAATGATGACGGTGCATCTAATAATACCTCTGGTAGTTGCAATTCTGATATCGATACCGTAGCCGAGGGTATTAGTAAGGTAGATGTATCTAATAATAAAGGTAGTGGTAATGCTGGTATCAACACAGCTTTTACGTTTCTACCACCAGAGAGTGCCAAAATTGAGGCTAGGAAAAACTCAAATACCAAAAATGATGTCTTTCAATTCGGCCCTGCTCGTAACAACTCAGTTAGCAATAGTATTGATAAAATCGCCAACGAGGTTGATAGTTTAGGAATATCTGACGAGGAATTGTTTGCCAACCCTCCACCAAAAGAAGATTGCCCGATTTGTATGTTACCAATCCCATGCGCCTCGGGATTATGTGGAGTGAGAAAGGTTTATATGTCGTGCTGTGGAAAGATGCTTTGTCTAGGATGCATGCTTGTGGCGGATGGAGAAATGAGAAAAGGGAATATGAAAGATTTGTGTCCATTTTGTAGAGTACCACTACAAAAAAGGAGATGGGGCAAAGAATTGAGAAGCGGATGAAGTTGAATGATAGATCCAGAGGCATTTCACGAATTAGGACGATGTATCAGAATGGTATCCGGGGATATCCAAAAGATGAGAAGAGGGCATTTGAATTGTATGTTCAGGCGGCTGAACTTGGATCAGCCAGAGCACATAATGCTCTCGCCCATGCCTATCGGTTTAGCCAAGGAGTTGAAAAAGATATGGAAAAAGCTATTCATCATTCTACGCTTGCAGCTATTGGTGGGCATGAATGGTCTAGACACAATCTTGGAAATGTGGAGAAAGAGAAGGGTAATTACATTCGAGCGGTTTTACATTATATAATGGCAGCGAAGGCTGGAGTGGATGCGGCATTGAAGCAGGTAGGTGGGGCATACAAAGCTGGAGGGTTAGGTCTTACAGAGGACGAATATACAACGACACTACAAGCAACTCTTTGAATGAGATGAAGAGTGAGCCAAGGGATAAAAGTTGTGAATACTATTCTATGAAAAGGGGAGGGCTTTAAATTAGGCCGATAAAACTCTATCACTTCCTTTTAACAACTTAATAAACAGTTCTGAATTTCCTGTTAACTTCATTCTTTCTTGCCAGCACCGCCAAGGGCAGCATGGATATGTTCCTTCTGTTCATCATTCAACTCATAGTCAGGAAAATCTACCACAAAACTAACAATTAAATCGCCCTTCTCCCCACTCTTGCTTTTACTAATTGGCATGCCCTCGCCAGCAATAACTTGTGTCGTCTTATTAGTAACTGGTACTTTCTTTTTCAATCTTTTAATCCTCTCTTGTTCATCCAACATTACAATATCATGAGTAAAACCACATAAAGAATCGACGAGTGGTACGTTAATCTCGTAATGTAAATCATCGCCTTCCCTGACAAAGCGGTCATGTTTAACTTCTCTTAACACAAAGACTATATTCTCTGCTAGACCTGGTTCAACTTCATCTCCTTCTCCACTGTATGTAATTCTTGTACCTGCCTTGAATCCTAACATGTACAGAAAGATGATAATAGTGTCAGTATGAGAAGCACATTGCAATACATTAGTGGAGAGACTTACCTGGCTTAATCGGCACCTCCAATATCTTTTCCGTCGGACGTCCAGGAGTCAAAGATTTTCTAGTAATCTTCATCTTTCGAACACGTCCTCTATACATATCTTCTAATGTACAAGGAACAGCGCAACATCGTTCTGGTACATGTGATCTACGATGACGTTTTGATCCGTTATGATATGCACCACTTCCGCCTCCAAAGAGCATTTCCTCTAAACCACCCGATCCTTCGAATGGAGTCTCACCATAACTACGCTGACGTTGATTCTGTGATCGTGTAAATTGAGCGAAGAACTCGGTGGGGTCTCCTGAATATGTATACCCTGCTCCGCCGCCACCGCCGCCTGATGCCGACTTGAATCCGCTAAAGGGATTGCTACCACCTTGTCCTCCAAACGGATTGCTACTAGCAGTACCGCCACCACTAGCACCGCCACTATCTTCAGTTGGAGGTACACCATTCTTTAATCCATCCTCGCCATATAAATCATAGACTGCTCGTTTCTCTTCATCACTTTATTGCAAGTAGTAGGAGGCGGGGGAGATATCAGTTTGTTATCGTTTAGTATGTAGAAAATGATATAGTCATAGTACAGTACAGCACACATAATAAGCAAATATAACACAATGGTTGTGTACTTTATATATAATTGCACATATACAGAAACACAATTATAATACAACACACATATAATAACACGTACCTTAAAACATCATAAGCCTCGGCCATTTGTTTAAATCTTTCTTCAGCATTTTGTTTCTCTGCGTCGGTCTTTGATGCATGTTTATCTGGATGCCACTTGACTGCCTGCTTTTTGTATGCCTTGCGTAGTTCTGGTATATTATGTATGTGTGTTAGTGCACGGTTATGTTAGTGAGATATAAGGTGAAAGTGCATATGATGTGTTCATTGCAAAAAAAGATCTTACCTTCAGCAGTAGCCTGTTTATCTACGTCAAGTATATCGTAATAGTTTTGATTTGCACCCATATTATTGTTTGTTGTCTTCTGTCGTTTGTTTGATGTATATTGGCCGTCTTGGCTCATTTGTTAGCGTGTAGTAGCGGCGGGCGTTTAGTAGGCTTTTACATATTGTTGAGTTTATTGCTTGATATCTTTTGGACATAAAGAACAACTTTGGCGATTACCGGTTCCGGTCCGTCATTGCTGGGCTGGGCATCCTTGCCCGTCATTTTTACTTCCTCCACTTTTGAGAGAAGAAAATGCTACTTCTTGAACTCAATAACACATCATAACACCACCGCTAATATCTTCAGTGCATGCCATCACATTGCCTAACTTTATTGTCTCATAATTTAATCTCCTATCATACGCACTCCTTTGCAATATAATAAACAGTATTGTTGTAACTACTTATTGCAATCGACCACATACTACGTCACCTACTTCTACTCTCCCCTTTGATAAAACAGAACAAACAACACGGACAATGGCTCCCCAAGTTTACCCCGCAGAAGGATATGATAACTTCCTTGAATTCCTCTTCGAAAAGGATGTACCAGAAGAACTCGCAACACCAACAATCGTACGTCGCTCCTCGGTACGCTCCCTATGTTCTGAGGTTAATGTTCCTAAGTCACCAGATGAACTACTCGAACTATACGACGGACGGGAAGACAAACTTATCAAAAACCTATCAAAGTTAAAGGTACAACAAGAAGCCAATGCAGAATTAATACATGATATACGTATATTAATTGCCGAGACGGGTTGTGTTAAGCCCGCAGATGAAATGTTGGCTTCATACCATGGTCGTGAGGAAATATTATTGAAGAATTTACAAAAGTTAAAAAAGAAGCAGGAGCATGATGCTGCGGTTATTGATGAGATTAAGGAATTGGTTGTGGAATGTGGTATACCCAAGAGTGCTGATGAAATGTTGGCAAGTTATGCTGGACGTGAGGAGGCATTGTTGGTAAATATGAAGAAGTTAAAGGCGAAGAATGATAAGGAGAAGGAAGTTATGGATGAGATTAATGCTTTGATGGATAAGACGAATATTCCCAAGGTAAGTTATTTTTATGTGTTTTGCGGTGGGGTGGTTGTTATTGTGCTGTTTGGCGGTCGTGGCATGTTAGTTTGAGGGTTGTTATATTTTGTGCATATGATATGTTCAAAATATAGGCGGTGTTGTTTGTGTGTGGACGTATGAATAATATAGGGTGGATTATGATTTTAAGAAAGTTATATGTTTTTGTGCAATTCGATTTCATTCTCTAACATCTTTCCTTCGTTCTCATCCACACATTTATACTACAGGACAAGACCGACGATCTAATTGCCAATTATGAGGGTAGGGAAGAAGACTTACTCAAGAATTTGAGGAAGATGAGTATCAAGGCTGATAAGGAAGCCGAGACCCTTGCCGAAATCAAGACATTGATGGAAAGTTCGGATATTCCCGAAGACAAGTGTGATGATCTTATGGTCAAGTATGAGGGTAGGGAAGGAGATCTACTCAAGAATATGCGTCGTTTGAGTTCCAAGGCTCTCAAGGATGCTGAAACAATGGATGAAATTAAGGCTCTTATTAAGGAGTCTGATATCCCTTCGGAGAAGGCTGATGAATTAATCGTTCAATATGAAGGTCGAGAAGAGAAATTACTCAAGAACTTGCGTCGTATGAGTTCATCTGCCATCAACCCTGCCAAGGAGGATGAACTTAATACCACGGCTGAGACTGCCGCTGAGTCTCCCGCCAGGTCCTCGCCTATTAAGAATATGAAGGGAAATGATTACCAAGCCCTCATCAAGGCCAAGCAGGCTTCGTCTCGTAGTGCCGGATCTACCAAGAAGTTGAATTACAATGACATGATCAAGCAGAAGAAGGCCGAAGCTGCTGCTGGTGTTGCCACACAGTAAATACGGCTATTGGTGGTAGGTTTTGATTATATTGGTTATGTTATGTATAGTTTGGGGGTTATTTGTGAATAGGGGAGGTTTGGTACGAGGGCATTGTGCCCTTGCAGACTCCAAAAATTTTGAGAAACAAATTTGGGATTAAGTGATACATATTGATTTTAGATAGGATATCTCTTTGGTTGTGATGGTGTAGTAATGTATAGAAATAATCATACTAGAGATGTTTATCCACTTATATTTGACTACTAATTCTAATTGGCCTAGTCCCAGAATGTTACAGCTCTTGCCCTCGGCTCACTCTTCATGTCTTCACGAGAATCTTGATATGCGCGTAATGTATTTCCATATTCATCTTTTGTCACTTGTCCAGCTTTGTATCCTTTGCCAACCTCCTTCAAAGCATCTTCTAATCCACTCATTGCAGCAATAATATAATGTTTCATTGCTATACCAATGTTACCGTTTTCTTCTTCGAATAATCCAAGAACGTATCTAGATCTCTCGTGTCCTCTTATTGCTGCAAGCTTGAAATTTTTAATTGCTTTCTTAATATCTTTTTCAACACCGCGGCCATTAAAATATGCTACGCCAAGGTTGTAATGAGCATTAATAGATCCCAGTCCAGCTGCATGATTCCACAATTCTATGGCCTTACTGAAATTCTGCGGCAATCCCTTATCCCCGTCTTTATATGCATGTCCTAGCTGGAGATACGCCTCCGGATCATTTATACCAATTCTGTTCGTCATTTGCATCACCATTTCTTCTGAAGTAGGCCATGGAACCCTACAAAAGGCACACAATCTTTTCATATTTCCCTTTTTCATTCCTATCTCTGACTCCATGACACATCCACTGCATATAAACTTTCCGCAGCATGCCATATACGTCTTTCTCACGTCACATAATCCTACGGCATATGGCATTGGTTGCATACAAATTGGACAATCTTCTTTTGGTGGAGGCTCTGCAAATAATTTCTCATCCTCAACATTGTTATCATCAGATATATCTACCTTACTAATACTCTCAGCTACGGCATCGATATCAGAATTGCAATCACCAGAGGTATTATCAGATGCACGGTCATTGCAATTATCAACTTTTTGCTCACATGTGCACTCTTTTTTATTTGACGTTGATACCGATAGTTCTTTACCACTGCCATTTCCAGATTTATCACACGTTGATATATCATCTGATGAGTTCATCTTTGCAAGTAATTAACCGCTATAGGCCGTTCTTGGACAAGGTACTCGATACGAAGAGTTTTGTCATTGTTTTGTGGGGTGCACCTACCCACTGAGAAGCAAACACAATGGGTGGCCTAGAGAAAAAAGATTGAAACAATACAATACTATATTATCTAGAGAGGGGGAGGGTGGTTATCAAGAGTATCATCAGTTATCATCATTATTGTAAGTTTATAGCTCCAGGTTTATAGTTAATACACCCATCCAATGTCTCCAATACCCCAAGGAGATCAAACTGCGGCTCATCACAAACCCCGTCGCTCGACCCTAAAAAAACAATTTAGAAACACCAATTGTGATATGAATGGTGTTGAGGTAGTATATATGGTAGACAAAAATGTTTTCCTTTATATTCAGAAAGCCTGCATATTTTCAAAAACAGAGAAACGATAAACGATCATGTTGTTTTTATTGGCATTTAACAGCATTTAAATGATTTATCAACAATATCACAAAAACTAACCATGATGATGAATACGAATGATAATAATAATATTGAGAGCATCGAGATGCAGGCACCTCCAGCTATTATGCACGTTGCATCAGCGGACGATATCGAGCAACTACCCATTGCAAACGACGATTATGACAATGACGTTGTTAATAATCTACCCAACTCTTCTCAACATGCTAGTAAAAAGTATCTCGTCGGTGCTGCTTTTGTTGCTGTTGTAGCTTGTACTGCCTTATTTAATGTTGGTATGGGTGCAGGCAGTGGTATTACTCGTAGATTCTTTGGTGATAGTAATTCATCGTCATCGGTTAGCAGTGCTTCGAATGTGGCATTTACAGCATCAACAAATGGTGTGTTGTTGGTGCCAGTGCCAAGAGTGCCAAGGCCAAAGCTACCAAATCTTCCGCCACCAAATCAGGCAAATCGGTGACAACAACAACAACCTCAACTACTCCTGTCACCACAACCACCACCACCTCATGTCCACCACTATATGTTGTAAATGGTACTGGTTTGCCGGCTGCTATTCAGGATTCTTTCTTTTTCGGACCTACATTAGTTACTCTTCCTGTTGAATTGGAAGAAGGGTGTGGTTGTACCATTGATAATGTTGCCATTGCTATTGGTATTGATCATCCATTTGTTGGTTATTTGGCCATGGCACTTCTTCCACCAGATTTTAATTTTACATTTTCAAATGATGATGATGCTGTAGTTCTTGTTTATGACCAGGAGGAATATGATGCCAACTTGGTATCAAGCAATAAAATTACATTTGATGACACGCCTGATGCTAATACTAAGGATCCCCAAACCTTAGGGGCTGGATTAGGCACTGATGAGGATATCCTTGCTGGTACTTACTATGCTCTGGGAAATGACACTGCTACTATCGGTGCAGACTATCCTGATCTTGTTAACGGTCTTGGAAAGTTTAAGGGTGAGACTGCAGCAGGTGATTGGACCTTTGGTGTTTTTCCCGTCCCTTTTCCAGTTAATGGTACCGTCGAATCAGTTGAATTAACAATCACATGTGCTTCAACGTCTACTACTACCGCTGGAACAACCACGGCCGTGAGTGTGATATGTATATGATATGCGTGCATATGATATGTGTGCATATGATATTATGAAAAGTTATGAATATGATATGTGTGTGCATTAAATGTTGAGTCTTTAACTCACCTCAAATCCCTTTGAAACTATATCACCAGGGAACCACTACTCTGGCTAGTACAACTCCTATCGCCACCTCTGCCTCTACAACTCCTCAGGCAACTACCTCAACAACCTCAACAACTCCTGTCACCACAACTACCACCACCTCATGCGCGACAGGGATTGTTACGACTTTCACTGGGGATCCAGTTGGTATTCCTGATGATGGCGAAGGATCTACATTTGTTGATCTTCCTGTTAAGTTGGAAGAAGGTTGTGATTGTAACGTTGCCAATGTTGCCATTGCTATTGGTATTGATCATCAAAATGTTGGTGATTTGTTTATGTTACTGTTCCCATTTGTTTCTGCTTCTGATCAAGTATTTCTTGTTAATCGACCAAATTCTACTGCCAACTTGGTATCAAGCAATAAAATTACATTTGATGACACGCCTGATGCTAATACTAAGGATCCCCAAACCTTAGGGGTTGGATTAGGCACTGATGAGGATATCCTTGCTGGTACTTACTATGTTCAGGGAACTAACACTGCTACTATTGGTGCAGACTATCCTGATCTTGTTAACGGTCTTGGAAAGTTTAATAGTCTTACTGCAGCAGGTAATTGGCGACTTTCTGTTTTTGACCTTGTTCAAAACGGTGATACTGGCACCATCCAATCAGTTGAATTAACAATCACATGTGCTGAGTAATATGGAGGTATGTGTTGGGTTCAAAATTGGGGGTTGCGTCATCATTTGTGTAGAGGTTTAAGGGGTATTGCTTTGTGTCTAAGTTTATGGGGAATACATGGTTCGAGGGTGTATGTTGTGTTCTTTGGGTGTCCAGAGATGAATGAAGTTAAATGTCAATAAGTAAGATATTTAAGACTAAGAAGCGTTAAATTAACCAATAGTCCCAAGTTACTATTCTTTGGCGTCATCTTTCTTTTAATAGAACTTTCGTCTAGTCTAAATTCCAAGCAGTGATAAGTAATACCAATATATGCTTCCCAGGCAACATCACTCCTTATTATTGATGAACTCCTATTTGCTTCGGTCGGTCTTGGTGTTATCGTGTGGGTGAAACCGATGGACGTGCACTTAAAGTTGGGGCGGGTGATATTACACGACAAACAGAGTGGACTAGTATCACTCCTATCAAAGCATTCACACTGCGGAGTTGATAGGGTGAAATCACATCTTCCACGTCCTGAACAGTTGGCTGGACATATCATACTGAGACGTGGTAGTTCGAGAAGAAGATGGGCAGCACATTGTGAGTGTTCATAACGAGTTGGCATATACATAAATACAACAGCCACAAATCTGTTCAAATGGAGGACAAATAACATCAACACCACTAGGTAGCCTTAATACTTGATCCTCATATTGACATCAACCTCTTACCCCCATGCGTAACCAATGTAACCTTCCCCGCCTCATTCCCATACTGTCCACAAACATGTTCTACTAAGCATAGCGGACGGACACCACTAGCATGTTCAATACATCTACTATCCCTTATACTATCCTCACCAAACACCTCACCACCCTTTTCTACCCATGCAGCACCCGTCAAGCTTGGGTCTGTACAATCTAATACCCGGACATTATCATCTACCTCAAATCTAAATATGGTAGTAAGGTATATGCTGGACAGAAATCCATCTGTTGTAATCCACCACCCACCGATGGGTCTTCAAAGTATTGATATCCGAGGGTAGAGCCATTGCTACCAAATGAGCACCACCAGCAGCCAAAAGTATCTTCGTGTTCTCTCCTTTACTATTAGTGGAAGGTGGAGCTACCACATTTGAATATGTTGTACTCATTGCTGCAGAAGATGTATTATTTCGATTCTCTGTTTGTTCTTCATTTCATCTTGAGAAACTTGATAACGTAATGTACTTGCATATTTATCTTTTGTTATGTACCCTTCTTTATATCCTTCTCCTACCTCCTTCAATGCCTCTTCCAATCCACATCCTGCTTGCCATTGCAACATTCATACTACTAGAATCTTTCATTGCAATGCCCAGATTATACCTTGCCATTTCATGCCCTCCATTTGCGGCAAGCTCACAATGGTGCCATGCCTTTTGAATATCTTTTTCAATCCCTGTAGATACCAGCCAAATATGAACAAGCTAAGAGATAATCAGCCTCGACGGACCCAAGTTCTGATGCCCGAATCCATAATTCTAACATCCACCGCCGTGAGTTGCGTTGTTTATAGAGTCTATGATCGACACTACTAACATAATCATACCCCTATTTTGTACTAAAGGGGGGACGAATATTTTTTATTATGCCCTGGTATCCTGTGTGGTATCCTTCACAAGCTCTCTCAAAGAGACACCGTGCCACTCCAACAACGCTAGCCAATCATATGCATTTCCCCCACTCGATCCAGTACTTTTAGTTCTCTTACGAATCCTCAGGTTTGGTTTATCAAATACTACTTTTCAATTGGTAGTGGTTTATCAGGCTGATACTTAAAATGATATTTTACTGTTTGGGGTATCTTAAGATTTGGCCTGCTCTCATTTAGAGTACAAGTTGTAAAGTTGTAGTAGACACTCAAGTTAGTGGCGGCCTACTATCAATTGAGATCCACTATGAAGCCCTCTCGTTCGTCGATTACACGTCTATCATATCTAGTACTACTACGGTGGAGCATTGCAATAGTATAATCTGCCCAAGGGAGTACCCTTTGCACAAAAGTCAAAAGTGCTCATAAATTTTATCTCATCAAACAAAGGCAATACAAGAAAGCGTATAAAGTAAATAACAAGTATCAATCGGGAGGCGGTATAGTTGCAATAATGAACTCATCATTAGATAATATATCAACGTGTGGAGACGATAAAGGTGGTGAAATATCATCAAACAAAAAAGTGAACACATCATGTGATCAAAAAGATGAGCATTGCAATAATGATGGTGTAGACCATAATACCTCAAGTAACAGCAGTTCTGGTATCGATACTGTATCGGATTGTATTGAGAAGATAGGTATATCAAATGATGATGATGATGAGCTGTTTCAAGATCCTCCGCCCAAAGAAGATTGTCCGATTTGTTTGCTACCAATGCCTTTTGCTAATGGGGTATGTGGAGTAAGGATGACATATATGTCCTGCTGTGGAAAGATGGTTTGCACTGGATGCATGATTGCAGCAAAAGATGAAATAAGGAAAGGAAATATGAAAAAGTGGTGCGCATTTTGTAGATTACCCCTGCCAAATACAAACAAAGAGGAATTGAAGAGAATAAAGAAGCGAATAAAGTTGAATGATGCTCAAGCATATCTTCATTTAGGACATTCATATGGAGATGGGGGTATGGGATTACCGCAAGACTTCGACAAGGGATTAGATTTGATGAATAGGGCGGCCGAGCTTGGTTCGATCAATGCACGTTATAACCTTGGCTCTGTATATCACATTGGTGATGGGCCTGGTGATGGAGTCGAGAGAGATATGGACAAAGCCATCCACCATTACAAGCTTGCAGCTATGGGAGGCCATGAAAGAGCCAGACACATTCTAGGCATGATGGAACATTATGAGGGTAACAATAGTCTGGCAATGAAACACTTTATGATATCAGCAAGGGCTGGAGAAGATAGGTCTTTGAAGGCAGTAGGAGAAGGATATAAAGCTGGTCATGTAACCAAGGATGAGTATGCAGCAACATTACGTGCTTATCAAGTGTCTATTGACGAGATGAAGAGTGATCAGAGACATATCGCTGCTGAAAGAAGAGAGTCGTAATTGCCAAGTAAGACTCAGCAACTTATTCATATAGATTAATCTTCGGACGCCGACGCCGATGCCGTAGATTTCGAGCACAGCAATAAGTATAATTAATAAGACGATAGTATATGATATAAAGTGCAGTGTATATGATATCAAGCGTAGCGTGAGCGGTTCCTCCTCTTTTCTCTCCCCCATCCACGTGTCAGTGCAAAGTCAAGATGAACTGAAGAGCAAGCAAAGCGATGAAGCTATAGCAATAATATAACAAGAGGCTAAATCTTTAGATAAAAAGACAAACTTTCAAGACGATTGGTGTCTCTTCTCATTAATACACGGCCCTCACAGGGGCCTAAACATATTCTAGTCTCCACAAATCTACTCAACCGCAAAGCCACCTTCCCACGGACCATTCTTCTTCCCATGCGCCGACACCATTTCGAACCGATAATTGTCATCACCAAAGTAATACTGAGGATCCTGCCAATCCGCCTTCTTCTCTGCCAATAACCAGCCTGTAACCTTGTTACCATCAGAAACAAACTTGTATGCCATCCACACTGGAGGTACCGTAGTTCCATGCCAATGATCATTATTCCAAGGCTCATTGTCGTAGAAGCATTTTGTGCCATATGTACTATCTCCGTATGGTTGGTGATCTAAGCAGAGAGTTAGTGTTTGGTTTAAGATAAGATGGTTGCAATTGCAATAACATATGTATCAAAATCTGTATACTCACGACCCCATAAATAAGCCAAATCCTCACCCCAATAGCCACAAACCCAAGGATACATAACTACAAATCCAGTGCCCTCCCTTATCGTCAGCTCCAAGATCTTTCATATCCGGAAGTCCCATATTATCCCACCAGGCCTTGGGGGGATTTGCATTTGCATCCGGCCAATTACCATCAGGAACCTTTTTATTTCATTCAAAATAATCTGTTAGTATACAATACTGAATGATCCTTAATATACACAATATATAACTTACCCAAGCCATCATACCTGCCCAGTAGTATTCATATACATTTCCTGTACCTGGATGTACAAACGGTTGACTGCAATGATGATCCCAATTTTCTCCCACTCCTGAACAATCATGAAGAGTTAGTGGTACAGTTTCATCACTGTATGGGCCAAATAACTCTACATAACCCGTTTGTTCACAGACATCATCCATAGTACCTGCCTTATCACAACTGTGGAATACCCAGTAATGATCATCTTTCTTACCCTTATCACGCCATGCCTTGGCACCATAGGGATTGCCCTGATCAGTCCATAGTAGGTTGCCTCAGACTAGCATGCAGCTACGCACTGTGAATGTTATCCTTACCTAACAACATTGGGGTATCAAAAGGGGGCTGTATTATAATCTTGCCGAGGATAGCCATGCATAGTATGTATTAGTATATAGAGAAGTAATAACCATTCCATTTATTTCATTATATTACTAAATATGACGACGATGATAGATACTGCTAATAAACAATAGGCTGTTGCCCGTGACTGGCGGCAGAGTGGAGTCATCACGGGACTTAGAAAATCTCCTCTTCACTTCATCACTCGAGCTCAAATATCATCCTCCTGATTAATAAGGTGGTGCGCCGCCATTGGTATACACCCGCCTACAAACGATACTAAATATTCTATAAAAAATCTCAACAATAAACTATGGAGGGTGCTATATTTGCGGCGGAGGTAGCCAATGCCGACAATAGTAATTTGTCAATACCACCCACAATATCAAAGTTAGATTTTTCTTCTGTTGGTCCTCCACTTCCCATCCGTAGTTTAATTGAGAGAGCTAAATCATCAATAAAACAAAATACATCAATAATTACACAATCACTTTGTAGTAGTGGTTTTAAATCCGCGGTGAAAGCAGAATTCAAGAATGATAATGGTGAAGAAAGCAATGCTGATGATGAGTCGAACATTGAGAATAATACACCATCAGGCATTGAGTATACCCCTCCTCCTCCTGCCCCATCCAAGAAACGTAAAATTAGAAGGGTATTTATTGAGCTGGGTGATGATAATAATGAACAGCAGGAGGAAGGGGTGGTGTCCCGTTTAAGTAATGCATTTTACCAATCGATGCGGAATGTTAAGTATGGTAGTGGATTCAGGGATCGTCCTCTCAACCCTAGATTAGTTAAACGTTTGCGGAGAACAACAGACACTTCACCATCTAATTCTACGTCAAATACACCTACCACGGATGAATCTGCCACGGATACAACTGCAGCAGTAGAAGAGGAGGAGGTAGAATTCCTCGCAGAAAATGATGAATTTAATAATGAGGATGATGACTTGCCTGGGGATGGTACTGGTAGTGGTGAATTAAATGATGAGGAGGATAGTATTAAGGAACCAATGGATATTAGTGTTGATGAGGAGAGTAGTACCTCATCCATTGCCGCCGCGGTATCGAATACGGGAGAGGAATATTAGAATATTACATAAGAAGTTACCAACTATAGACTATGGCAGACAGGTACTAGCGTCTTGAAATGCTCGAAAACATTTGCGGCCTCAGCCACAAAACAGTACTTTTCACTGTTCTTACCGGTCTCCCGGCGGATTAGGTCTCTGCGGACGAACAAGTGTTAGCACTTAAAGTTCCTTTTTCCTTTTCTTCCATCTAGCACTGCCTTCACTAACAAGGGATAAAGGGAAATGAGCTGCTTGTAAATCATTTGTCTCTGCATCATTCAGAGCCGCTTCTCTTTTCCGTTTGTGGCTGACAGCCTGTATACTTGCATCTACTGACGCTATCCAATACTCCTGGTCAATTGCCTTTGCATTCGCTAACTTTTCTGGATCCTCGGCTAGTAAACAACGGTCCTCTTCTAACAAATCCTCTGGGTCTGTCCATAACAAATCTTTTATTCTCTCTGTAATTGCCTCGTGTTGCCTAAGAGTTCTTCCATCCGTGCCCTTAAAATGTACTTTGGCATTTCTATGCAGCCATTGTCTGTGGGTGATTCTGATAAGACGTTCCATGAACCCCCTTGCCCACGCTTCTGCAGTGAGATATGTGTTCCTACCTTCTAGGAACTCTCTTTGTAGGACAAGATAGTATGTGAGGAATCTTCCTTCGATCATATTTTGCCAACCTAGATAATCTTGATATTTACATAGGAGTCGATACCTTTCTGGTAGCTCAGCGTCAATCAATGAAGACATTGTAATCTCTCCTCGTCCTCTTAGATATGCTGAAACGAGTTCTATAATGACTGGGTCTGTGTGGTGCTCCTCCATCCATTCTGTAACTTCCCTGACTGAAGCATGGTACATCTCAGTTCTGCCTTGGTCTCTGCATTTAACAATATGTTCTGTTGTTTCACCCATTCTACCACGAGAGTCTCTCCCAAGTTTGTTACCACAGGCAGGACAGATATTCTTTATCGTACTGTCCCATTTTGACATGAAATAGTTCGATCCGTTACAACGGGATACGTGCTTAGTGATAAAATTGCAAAACATTCTTGGGAACTTCTTGTTCATGAGGTGGTCCATGCCGTCCCAGTATATGTAGTCGAAGTATTGAGCTTTGACTACTTCCTTGCAGTGGAAAAGCCTCCTGGCCGTATTACAGCCCCACCATCGATATATGGCTTTAGTTGGAGATGAATGGTTCTTTTGTCCACCACATTTCATAACGATGTGTTCAAATGGGAAGATTGAAGTTATAAAGTCTCGATTGGTAATGGCAGCCATCAGAGCACGTTTGGCAAGAGCATCCATTCGGACGTTCAGCTTCTGTGTCTCCGAAAGTTGATCCCATTGAAGAATGTCGTCTAGATGGCCGTAGACGTGCTCATATGAAATCGGACAGTTTGAGTCCCTGATGTATTGCTTGATGAGTGAGATCACGTCCGCATGTACTTGCTTTTCACCTATCGGGCTATTATGTCGAGAGGCGTGTTTGACTATTCCCATGTTGTCGCAGAATGCTTGGCATGGTTTGTATTTCATTGGGCATTGAGTTGCAGCCATTATAACTAAAATACCACCAATGGCACCTAGTGCTTCAGCCCTATAATTATCCGCCTCTTTACTCTCTTCAACTAAAGTTCCAATCGCCTCTTTTCCAGTCCGGTCACACTTGAGGATAAAGGCCGCCGAACATATATTCGGGTTCAGTTTCTGCATATATGATCCGTCGTGCACCAATTTGAGATCACCGCATAGCAGGGCAGTTCTAATCCATCTACCGTCACCATCGCATCTAAAGTATTTCCATAACGATTGATTCGGCCACGACTTGAGGGTATCCAATATACTGTCAGGTGGTTCATCATGAGTTGGGATGGGTATTGTAGAGTGAAGGCTGATCCGGTCTGGTACCGGATCTTCAACTGTGGCATACTTTCTGAATAGGGGATTATTGGTGTCACATATCTCTTCCATTTCATGACTCCATTTGTATTGGGCAGTATCACTTCTGGTAGCTCTTCGGACGTTCATCGAATGAGGAGAATCCTTCTTGTACACCTGACATATCCCATCAGTAAGTCGGAATATTTCAGAGTGATCATCAGATGCAAACCATTGGGCGTTCACGTGTTGAGGTTTGGTTCTATGACCAAAGAATGTATGATGGGAGAAGACATGGCGTGGATGAGTATATCTACCGAGCCTTGATTGTAGATGTAGTTGAGGAGATGAAATGGCCATTACTGCTTCCTTCCATAATCTGTTGCGCACACGTTGTGGATTTTCATGAGAAAAGGTTCGTGAACTACCGCCTGGGATATGAAGTATCATTTTAGGATCGATGGATTGACCGTCACAACTTGTGATATCTGCTATCGAGTGAACTTGTTTGTATTTTCGATATATGTTGAGAGAGACCAATTGCTTGATGTTATATCGACCACAATCGAGGAAGCATTCCATTAAGGCTTTGTCATTTTGTCGAATCAGTGGGATATCATGACACTCATTGATTCGAAGATCGACTTTAAACATTTGACATAGTTGCCATGTAGTTTTAAACCAACCATCTGCTGCTAGTTGACCAAGTCGTTCGAAGTCTCTGGTAAAGATATTCCCATTTAGGCCAATATCCATGAGAAACGCCTCGTATCCTTGTCGTAGTATGTTGCCTATTGGTGATGGAATACCCCAGTGTTGTCGCAGAAAATGTATGCGGAGGCCCAGGTTATCGACGTTCAAATCAAACATACCAAGACCTTGATACATCTTTGGAAGTGTCCTGAATTCCTTCCTTATATGACAATTGACTTTCAGCCGGCCTAGGCTCCGATAGTATATCTTATCCAAGACTTTATTCACCTTGTGTGGGCACTCCGAGACACATACTAAACCATATTCTAAGCTTGGCTTGAGCTGGATATTGAGACTGAGCCACCCATCGCCTGGCTTGAGGTACTTGTTGGATCGAAGGCGGGATGACCATTCTAAGCCTTTTCTCTCGATTTCTTTGAGATGATCTTTCCATTCACCAGCTAAGTTTGTATGCATACCTAGGGTAAGTTTGGACGTCTTGGGATCATTCAGGTCAATCTCAACCGGGGGACCTTCCTTCATAGGGACAGTAAATTTCAAATTGGGGTGATCACGGAGAATCTCGGCTTTACTCTTCATCTTGGCGACGCCCTTGACATATTTATAGTCTGCTATACTAACATGGCATTTCTTGGGCTTATTGGAACCTCCCGAGGCCATGACGATATTCGTCCAATCATTTAGAGCATCTTGGATCATCTTGAAAAGATCTTTTCTAGGAGCCTGGGGAGTCTTGGCATGTATGAGCAGATCTGTATCATCAACGTACACAATTGCTGCGAAGAAGAAGAGTGTACCCGTGATACAGGATGTGAATCGACATCCGTGACCTAATCGTTTGTAAGCATTAATCATAAGGGCTGAGTCGGCTGTGAAAGCTGATGCCGCGCTGCCAGATCCTTGTCCCAATCCCATAAATGGTAGTTCGATGCCTGCAGAGAATGGGTTGTCCGCCAAGCCATGGGCCGAACGTAGCCAGAATTTCATTGACTGAAGACAAATAAGCATGAACTTGATGGCCATCATTGGGACACCAAAGGCTTGTAGAGCTATACTGCACATTGCATGGTTAACTGCATCGTAACATTGGCTGAGGTCAGCACTTACTACTGCAGACGGTATGTGAAGAGTACGATTGATATCTGCGGCCATAGACTTAACAAATATTCCTTCGACGGCATTGGTGCCAGAAGTGGCAAATTGGTTGTCTGGGATGATGCCTTTCTCTTTAGCATTTGATATCATCTTTTTTGAGAAGACAATTTTAGTAAGCCAGTTAAAGTCGGCTTCAAACAGGCATATAGCACGGAGCTTGTCGATGTATATACTACCAAATTTCTTTTCCAATAGAACTGTTATACCATGGCCCCATCGTTCCAGAGGTATACCGGTTCGAAGGACTAGATTCATCTTAGCAACATGAAGACTTGTGAGGTACTTGTTATATGCAGCGGCTTTGTAATGTCCAAAATGAGCACCAGATTTTGAGGATTGAATCTTTTCGTTTGCTGTAGACCACCAGGATCTAAAGTCTTCAGATGATACGTGAGTTTTTATCGTCTCACCGGCACACTCATGGAAGATATGCGAGGCTTCTTCGAGAAGAAGTCTCGTGTACTTGCACATATTCTCAGGGAAATTGTATGTACCGTTTATGATCTCTTGAGCGGCAGGGGTATCGGCTAAGTATCCAAGATCTTCTAATAACTGACCTTCTCCAATTGGACAACGATGTGCATCTTGAAATCTATCTGTCAACATGTCAGCCACAACTTCTTCCATCTGATCCTTTGTAGAGAATATAGCGTCAGGACCACTTGTACATTCAACAGCGACTTGAGAGGCAGGGAGAGCCTTTCTTTTTCCAAATGCTGTTTTCAACCTTCGGTATCGCTTCTTGTCGAATTCTCGCCTAAGTATTCTGATAATCGCCTTCTCAGCAGTCTCATCATTACGATCTTGAGCAATCTTGAGTCGATTTTGAAGATGTTCCATCCTCATTTGTGGAGCCTTGTCTCTGTACTCTTGGAGTTTGGCACGACATGCCTCGATATTTTCCTCGGCTGTTGTTAGGGGCATGGTCATCGGACTTGGTATATCTAGTCGACGACATGTACGCTTGAGGTTCCCAGTGTTACAGTCTCTTCCACTCTTGAAACGCTTGATCCACCTGTAAGCATTGAGGCGTTGTATCCAGAGATTGATGATGGGGCAGAAAGGAATGTAATCATTCTTATATTTTCTACAGTTGTTCTCAGCAGACAACATCAACTGGATCATTTGCTTGTCCCATGCATTGAACATAAGTTGAAATTCAGCCGGGGATACTATGTCTATAGCCTCCTTTAACAGATTCATCTTCTTGAACATCCTATGCTTCGCCGTTAGTTGAAGTAGAACTTTATTATATGCAGTCTTGGTACGCTCGATCGAGCACTGGAGTTTCCTTGCACCAGGTTTCATCGTAGCCGGTGTAATCTGGCCTAAGATTGATAGTGTTGAGAAGTCAAATATGTGCAAATGATGATCACCCACACCTTGACCGCCTGCCATCTTGTACTTAGATATAAAGGCTGACCGGCAATCGATACCTGGGGTAGCGAAGATGCCAATGATAGGCTTCGAGCCAGTGAAGTGAGATGCAGGAGCCTTCTCAAGATGAGTCTTGTGGAATTGTTCAGTTAGTTCAATATCCTCTTCGTTGAGTGTACGGGCAAAAGGACTAGTGTAGATGTTATCATTGAGGTCGCCCATAAGAATAATCTCATCATCGGCAACTCTCCATGATCGTAGTAGCTTGAACAGATCTTTATCAAATAGTTCTCGAGGGTCCGGGTCTAGGATACCCTTCTTCTTGAAGTATCTAACGTGCTGTTCCCACACTTTTGACCTCTTCCCTGATTTGTTGACCCCTCGACGGCGTATATCTGCTGGTTTACATGGGCGGTAGGCAGACACGATGTGTACTGTCTTGTTGTAGTTCTTGATTGTTTGATAGACCCATCTACCCAAACCAGTTTCATCGGCACTTGATGATGTGACGTAGTGAGAAGTTCGACCAAAGGATATAATGGCAGTTCCTCCTGGCTGACATCGATCCTTCACCTCCCGCTCAGTACTGTTGTGTGCAGCTATACTCTTACTATCTTCTCCAAATCCAAATAGATTCTCGAATTGTTTGTCATCGTCAGCTATATTCCAATTCGTTTGCGTCTCACATCCCGCCAGTATGTCGACATCGTACTTCTTTCTAAGACCTTCGATATGATTGATTCTATCATTCTTCTCTTCTGTGAATAGTTTGATACTGTTCCAATTCTCCCACATGATCCTTATAATACCATCTGGTTTCTTATCCGGTACGTATCCGAGACCTCCTGCCGTCCACTCCTTGGTGAGCTGTTGGACCTTTAGTTCGTTTCTGTGCTGTGCTAATGCAATTCTGCTTGCCTTGGATCGTGAGTTGTCAGCCTGTGATTTTCTAGAGAAACTATAATCTTTATTAACTGTATCTACGAGTTGTTGATTAGATGGGTTTATTTTACCCCTGATACTGACTTTTGCTGCACGTGAGAATAGTTTAGCTCGATGATTCACATTACGAAAAGCTTGTTTGTCTCTCCAGAGTCCAGTGCGTCGCTGACGCCTACGGAGTCTTTCGTTTGAACCATCTTCGAAGACCATCCGATCCCTCCCTTGTCTTCTACCATTGTTATCAGTCGTGCCGGTATTATCATTAATATTCTTCTTTGCAGTGGTAGAACTGCCTGTGACATTACCAATACTACCTTTATTACATTTAACTTGACAATTAACTTTTTCATTATTCTTTGCAGTGGTAGAACTGCTTTTATCACTACCGATACTACCTTTATTACAATTCGGTGGTTGATTATTATTAATTGGTGCAGTGGTAGAACTGCCTGTGACATCGTTGATACTACCTTTATTACAGTTCAACGTATTATTATTTGCTTGTCTGCTGCTACGAAAATTAGGGGTTTCGTATTCGCAATTTGGCACCTGTTCCCCATTCCAGCTGAACGAGGTGCCCCCCTTGGTGACTTGTACACTTCTGATTCCACCAATTTCAGAAGGAGAATCCACTTTATACGGACTCATTTTGACTGGGTTTGAGCCCCAGCCTGGCCTCCACCCGAGGGTGGGGAACCAGACTGTGACCCGGGGCTATGAAATCGTACTCCACCATCACTTTCAGTTGTCTTGGGTGTTCCAAAGCGAGCTCTAGAGCTTGAGTTCCCTTGGGGTACATCACCGGACTCGTTCTGGGCACGGTCGATAGCGTTAGGGTTGATACCGGCATCGATGAGCATTTGCCGCATCCTTTCTGCCTCGGCATTGGCAGTTGCAGTGGCAGCTTTCTGTTGGGCAAGAGAGAGTTTATTTTGTCGATATGAGTCGACGATGTTAATATCCGCAGTGGATCTGGCGGAGGCTGCAACCGATGATGCTCCAGAAGCGTCATCTCGTACAGTAGCACCACTAGCCCCAACTTGTCGGTCAGGAAGAATATTAGGATAAAGTCTTTCATCTTCTATCATCTTTTCACGGTCGGCCACCTCATCCATGGCATCGACCTTCTTCTTGTCATCAACGAATTGAGTAAAATCAAACTGAATAACACCCTCGTCGTCCACCATACCCAATTCATTCCACGAATTATTGGCTCTTTCAAGGTATGACTTGTGTCCGCTGCCCTGAGCTGCGGAGGATGAGACATTACGAGTGACGGGATTCCAATTGCATAATTCAACTGAATTGGCTAGGAAGGGATCTAGACCTGCCTTAGCGCTGCGCCAGGTATCTTCGGTGTAGTTCAGGACTTCCGTCATCCAGAAGTATAGGAAGGCAACAGAATGCGATTGAAAGTTATTAATAAAACGCGTCCTTGGACCATCGGCAGTTCGCGTCCTCCCATTAAGCCTTCGGGTACGATCATCATCAAAGTATACCACAGTGACAGAGTTCTGGAGTGACGGATTCTGGACAACTTGAGTAACCACTTGGCATTCAGACTGGCATTTGTCAGAATCCCAAGCCGTGAATGTTTTAATAACTCTGGCCAAAGTCATAGTACTTCCGTGGCCCTTGCTTTTATCTTTATCCTTTCTTGATACTTTGAAAGGCACAACAAGGGTGGAAATACCATTAACGGAGACAGAGGCCATAAAGGCATTAAAGGATAGCTGTTGACGTTGCAGACGGAGATGTACTTGGAGGGCATCCACTGCCTTTGGAATTTGGATTCCTACGGGGATGATGTTCACATAGTTTCCAAGTTCACGGGCTAGTACACGGTTCTCCAACGCTTTCTCGAAGACATTGTACACTCTTGTGGCATTCGAGGCTGCAGTCTCAATATAGGCGGCATTCCTGAGGTAGTATGAGCTACTGTTCAAGCTTACCTTAAGGCTCTGGTCACCTCCGGTTGGAGTATTGAGGGGACGGATGACTATTACAAAGGGTGGAAAGTCTTGGCCAATGTATCCCTTGTGTAATCCATTCTTCTGCATTGTACGCTCTTGTTTGATTAGAATCCTTTGGAGTACAGCTTCTAGACCCTTTGGATTAATAGTATGGTGGATACCAATTAGTGCATAATAGGTAACGACGTCCACTTCCTGTAATCGCTTAACACGGGCGGAGATAGATGGGGTTTCGTTCATACCATCAGGTGTAATACTCTCACAGAGGAATACTGTATCGACAGTGGATTGAACCAAGAGAGTGCAGAATATGTTCCTCTGCTCACGTTTCTTTCCAGTATTCTCATCTCGACCCTTTTGTAACACTAGAGTTTGCTTCTGTTGTACATGGGCATACTTCATAAAATCAATGTTCGTAGTGGGGGTATCATTAGCTGATGAGATAGGGGGGTCGTTTGTATTCGAATACAGAGGCAGAAGACTGGTAGTTTGATCGATCTTCTGGGACAATCGTAAGAAATGCTGCATGCCCTTACCAGCATTCAAAATGGGCTGAATGTCAGTACTTGCTCCGATATTCAAATTGATGTAAGTGGCTTTACGTTCTGTGTTCATCGGGACAGTCTGCTGCATAGTGGGTGCTGAAACTAGTACCTCTTCCTCACCCTCGTCGTGTTGTTGATGCAGATTCTCATATACCTCCTCCTCTTCTGCCTCAAATAGTCGTCGAGCTTCCTCCGGATCATCCCCAAAACTTCCAGCATAATGCTGCGGAGTATTCATACGCTGGATCCTAGGGATCGACCAGTTGGGGACGAGGTTGCTATTACCCTTGACCCTTGCTTCCTCCTTGATATTGAAATCAAACGACTCACGGATAACAGGCATTAGCTCCGGAGTGACGTTTGCAATGGTTTCTCGGAACAGGTTCATGTTGGGAAGGGCCTGTAATGGGCACATACTGACACGTCGGAGTACCTCAGCCGTAAAAGGACCACATGAGAATCCATCGACTTGCTTGGGGGCATCAACAGCTCCGACATCCATCGTAGTAGTCGAGGGTAGTACGCCACTCGGCCAACAAGAGGATAAAAGACGATGCATCTTACGGCCAATTTGGTTGGCAACTATACCATTACCATGGCTGCTGTCAGCATGATAGTATGATATGTCCACCTTGAGGGAACCTTCCAACTTGTGTGCCATAATCCACGCAGGCATCCAGTGCCTTCCACCACTTGGAGGTCTGTTAACAGCCATTGCATCACTGATCGTCATTAAGAGACAGTAATTGATTGGTGTGTTCCTGAATTCCTCCTTAGATCTGTTCGCCGCAGGAATACCAACGGATCGAGCGAGTTCAAATAGTTGAAGAGTATTACCTTTAAGCCTCCCATCAGCTGACGGCATAGTGTTGACGACGAAGTGTTGCAACTCTGCAGGTGTGAGGAAGTCTGTAGTATGTCCGTCGTGTGGAGGGGTTGTAACAAAACCTGACCGAACCTGAGCTGTTATGGTGGAGTCACTATACCAATTGTCTCCACTGGATGGATTGATTACTTTCATATCATCCCAGTATAGAACAGTACCGAAAGCCGTGATCTTTTCAACATTCTCAACTTGCATACTATCCTGTCCGCTCTTTGAATTCTCAACTTCTCTCAACTCTTTATTAAGAAGCTCGTTTTCAACCTCTGCTCTTTCTAACGCTTCGGATACACGCTTCTTCTCTGCAATTACGTCTTGCAGCTTCTGTTGTTCCAGTGAGACCTTATCGATGACTGCCTCCTTAATCGGTGCCTCCTTCTCATCTGCCTTGGATGATTTCTCCTGGTTCTTACTGTGTTTAGATACGACCGTTCGAAACATAGAGATGGGGGAGTTTAAAATACCGGAATTCTTCTGGATGCTTGAGGATCCTGAGTATACCGTCTGAACGCCTAGAATGGATGAAGACGAGGATTCGGAAGATGAGGAATCTTCTTCAGATGAGTCGGACGACGATTCCTCATCCATCTTGGCTTCGGCTCTACGAGCGGCCTCCGCATGTCTCTCCTTCTTATTACTTACAAAGTCTTTAGCTTCTCCCTTCGACTGAGGCTCTACCTTGACGTCTTTATCGTTAGGACTGGACGTCTCCACCATTGGGCTCCATTCTGGATCACGAACACTTGACTGTTTCCCTGGACGTTGGGGAGTATGTACCGGGGACATAGAGAGACTTGTCAATGCAAGGGATTCCACACTGTGGTCATCATCTGCTAAGTTCTTTGGGGATGATTCGTCATTCACACGGACCTCTTTCTCATCTGATAGGAGACCTTCTGTACTTCCAACATCGAAGTCGTCATCATCTGCATTAAATTCTCGGACTTTGGGTTTGGCACGTTGATCTGCTTCTTGATCAGTAGAGGATTTGGTGGCAGCCTCTTGGAGAGAGGATAAATTCAGACCCTTATTCCTAAGGCTCGATAGTCGACGTTGGGGAGATTCAGTAATCGCATCTGTAGGACGTTTAGCTTTTTGAGAACGGGGTGGGGACAGGATTAACATTTCAGTAGAGGTATCATTGTTTTGTTTAGTACCCTCCTCTTCCGGCATTGTAGAATTGGCAGTAGTAACTGTATCTTTACTATTATTGGGATGACGATCCTGCTTCGACTTGGGCATTTTGGGCTTTGATTTATTACCGCTCTTCTTTGATTTCTTCTTTTTAACTTTTGCCATGGTATAATTGGGTTGTTGATATATTAATGCAGTTTGGTTGTCGGTATAATTATTGTTAGGGGGTTGTTTGCAGTAACACCGTAATCTATTAAAGCTTGATTTATGATCAGAAATAATGAAATCAGCCGCGTCGATTGCCACGATTCCTGAAAATATCTGTCTCAAACCTTGTTGGGCTATAATCAGAGTTATAATCTTGGGATACCGTTTCTTTACTAATTCAACAGACTCTTCGCTCATTATTGATATATTGTGGAGTGTTGTGTGTTTAGTTGTAGTTTGTTCTAATACTTTGCATAACCATGCGGGCGGCACATGTGAGGGAATTCCAAGATGCAATGTCGTTGCTACTACCTGAGAAGCGGAGGAAGTATTCCCGTTATAATAATGTGATGACTGGGTTGAATAAATTGCAATCGTCTTTCGAGAAGATCGGAATTCTTGATGTTGACGATGTATTGGATTATGACATTGTTGGTTTATTAGTACATTTTCTATTGGAGTCAAATCGAAGGATGATGATGGAGGAGGATGAGGTATCTCGTCCATCCACCTTTCGTCTTGTACAGGAGTCATGGAGTAAACCACGGCTGTATTGTCGGTATCATTTAAGGGAGATAAGTGGGTGGTTGGAGCGTACTGGTAACCGGTGGACTGATGGAGATTTAAGTATGATACGGCAGCGTATAGAAACCGTATTAACCATGGAATGGACGGAAATCGTAACCGAAGATTCTGGAAGTCTTTTGCCAAAGAGTATGTGGAGTGATGCCGAGAAGGAACGCTATCGTCGGAGCTTTCTTCGTCATTTGGGGTATCGTGAATATTTGTATTTGTTGGAATATTGTGATCGAATGGGACATAGGAGTGTAATTGACTCATTCCGTGAATCCCTCTGGCAGCGTCATATGGATGGTCAGATTGAGAATGGGCCTCTTGACTTTTTATCTGAGATACTCCCAATCGATCGTGATTTAGTTGGATTTGATCCTTATCCCGTTTATGGTCGAGCCGCACCTGAGTCTTCTTATTCTGAGGATTCTTCTTCAACTGGAGACTCTTCGGATAGTAATCGTCCTCCACGGGCCGTAAGGGCAGTTCCTCCTCCTGGGGATCTTTCTGTACCTGTCGAGGTGCAACCTCGGGCATTGAATGAAGAGTTGTGTGCTGATTCAATAGGACTTTTAAGTGATCCTGAGGTATTAGACCAACCACCTGGTGAGGATGAAGGGATTCCATTGCCGCCATAGGGTGTTCACAGCGTAAACTTCGGATGTTTGTATTAGATGAAAAGCTTGATGGAGGAGGGGGTGGAGGTAGTCCAAAGTGATCCATGGATGATCTATCTCTGCATTTGTTATTCCTTCTCTTCCTTGCGGCTCTTGTGATTAGTAACTCAAGTAATCTTTTATTCGTTTGAGACGGGTTAGCTTGGATTTCTTCGCACACCTCTTTGATTCGTCGTACTGATCGTTGCTCTTTTTGACGTGCGGTGACAGGGCCATCATGAAATTCTCCATCAATTATGCTCATAATAGTTCGCTCATGATGGTGAGTATTATCTCGCCAGACTCTGATTCCAATAATCCTTTCAAACATTTGTAGAATATGGTGGTCTTCTGTGATCCTCGTTATGTCATTTGATATCACCGAATCCACATTTACTCCACTCATATTATATGTAACCATCCTTACTTCATTTTGCCTTACTTGTGTCACATCCTCTGCAAACCTCTCCGTAACTTGTTGATATCGAACCATATTGCTTTCCTGGGGTACATGTGGAGGTGTATTATTAATATTACCACTACTAAAGTTTCGAAGATGTCGTAGGGACAAATGATTTGATGTGATCCTACGGAATAATAAAAGGACAGATGATGGTGATTCTCCATCTCCTTGTATTATTCCGGCTACTCCCCTTTGCTGCCGTAATTCATCTCGTATTACCATTTCAATATCATCAACATAAATGGTGAAAATATTATTGTTACTGCTGTTTGGAGGTTCTTCGGATCTTTCGGTGGTATAATTATTTGTATTAAGCGAATTGTTAATATTGTTTAACCATGCTCTCATGTTGGTGGATGTAATTGTGATAGGCTGATACATAACCATATCACCATCCTCATCACTATCCTCATCACTAGAGTCATTTTGTTGAAATTGAGAATGATCCAACCAATTAAATCTATTGCCCTCATTCCCGTTATTGTCCTGCATTGTTTCTTGTGTTTTGCAGTGTATTACGGTATCAGGATGTAAATGTTGGCCATATTCCGTCGCGCAATTATTAGAATTATTAATTATTTCTGATGAAAATTCAACTTTGTGATATCTAGGGTTGTGGTGAATCAAATTTGGTGAGAGTTTTTGTGGACAGGAAGTAGAGCCTATTATGATGATTATCGTGAGGATGTATCTCATATATCGTCCTGCCATGAGGAGTATATTGATGTAATCATAATTACTAACAACGCCGTAGTTAAGGGGCCTTACGGGCCCTCTAAAAACCCGTTGAGTACTAGGTCCTATGTAGAAATTTGTAAAATGGTCAGTTAATGGGTACTTTATTATCATGATTTTTATTTTGCGACTGGTCCTCGGGCGAACTTGTATCGAATACGGGAGAGGGTCTATCGGTAGCGAATGATTTAATATTAGAAGGGGAATTACAATCATCCCTTTTTAATAATGGGGCATTGGGGGAACGTGGGTCAAGTGCCGGGGAAGGTACATTAGCAGCAGCGGCGGCGGCAGATAATAATATGCTTCTGCCAGCTGCAGAGAATGGGGACCAATCGGGTGCGGGAGAAGAGTTAGGCACCCGACGTAAATCTCCTCGTCTAAATGCCAATACGGGAGAGAAAGTAGCCGACGGAGAGGAAAAGTCAGACGGTACAGAAGGAGAAGCGAAGTTAGACGGTGTGGAAGGTGAAGAGGAGGATTCACGTCCTCCGGAAGTTGGGGATATTATGTCTATCAAATACACGAAGGAAGGTGAATGTGAGGGAGTGGTATGTGAAGTGACACAAGACACCTTATCTTTAGCTTTTGTGGATAAAGAAGGCAATGTTGAATTTGTTGATAAAGGTATTCCATTACCCGAAAAAGATTTGAAATACGTAACGGATAAGAATAGGGGTATTAAGAAGGGGACGGTCCCCGAGGGTTGGGAAGAGTGGAAGCCTCCCGAATCTGATACCGATACAGAAGAAGAGTCAAATGATGGTAAGTAGTATGAAGTGTATGTCTAGTTCCCAGGGTTTGTGATAGTGAGTCTAACAAGCACATATCTTCTCTTATTGTAGACGCTGTAATCCTTCGTCACGGCAAAGCATGCAAAGTCAAAGAGAAGCTAGCTTTGTATATCAAGAAGTGGTCCGAGGAACATAAATTCGATTTGAAGAAACGCCTACCTTGTGGCGCCCCCGACAAGATCATTGCCGCGCTTGAAAAAGAGAGCAAGTTAAAAGTACCAGGTCGACACACTTGGAACTATGCTATTTCAATCGCTCGAGACGGAGGCACCATATATGATGATTGTGGTGATGAGAATGGCCTCTCAACTACATACACCATGACTTGTCGAGCAGAAACTAGGGGATCGAATGGTGAGGGCTTTGCTGCAACCTTTCCAAACGGCGAGGAAGGGGCCAAACAGTTCTGTGCCAAGTACTTCGAATCAAAGGATGTTATGGATGAGTTCTTGAGATTGCGTGGCACTGGCTTAGATCATATGGAATCCTTTCGTCGAATGGACAACGTCATGTCCAAGAACAAAGCAACGAAGATTGTCTTGAGTGTCTTCTATGAGTATCTCCAGATTGATTATACTCAAATCAACGATGACAATGCTCATGAGATTTTAAGGAAAGTTTCGGAAATAGAGCTGGATATCTCCCTTTTCAACTATGACCCTGATGATGAAGACGAGGAGAACATGTACCGTGTTCTAGAATCCGTGGCGTTGGATGGTAAAGTCAAGGTTAGCATGGCCATTACCTGGGTACAAAAGGGTCTAGCATTTGTATCGACCAGACTATATGCCAATGATGAGGGTGGAGAAGAAGAACGTGATGATCTTTATCTACCTGTAAGTGAACATTTGCATTATTTTAAACAATCATCTTTGTATTATGCATGTCTTCTCATGTCCATGCTCCTCCTTTTCTCCTATTCAGGCTCCTGCCAAAGTGCCAAAACAACACTGCCAAGGCAAATCAAAGCAAGAGAGAGGCAATCCGTTGGACTTTGAAAGTACCATGGAGACCGGCGGTGGTCTCATAATCGGCCTTGCCTCTGCAGTCATAATTACTTATTCCTGCTTTGGCAGGGTGCAGTTTACCTGTTGTTGAATGTCCACTACCCCTGTGTTCTGCAACCTTAATTCTTTCTCCAAATAGTGTTTGGCACAAAGTTTGCTCCTAAGTATATAATGATTGCATCCATTGTGTGTGCATTTCCTAGGATATCTTCTCCCTCCATGAAGAAGACAATATTCACCATTTTTGCCAACTCCATTGCCTCTGCTCAATGCTTTACAACCCTCAACTACACACTTCATCTTTGGAATATACTTTCGTTTTCTTTTTATTGACTTCATTTTGTTCTTAGCAGTAGTATTGGTAGATGGGCATGGCTCTTTGGCGTTTTTGCCTTTTATTTTTGCAATGTCTATTAAACCACATATTGCATCTATTTCGTCAGCTTTTAATTTTAACAAATTACTCATATGTTTATCTTATTAGAATTAGATGCCCTGGTATTGTCTTATTTTGTTGCAAAATAATCTGGGTTGAGTTCTTTCTTCCATCTCATATCTAAGATACAGGTAATAATCTAACACTCTTGAATTCTTTCTTCCATCTCATATCTAAGATACAGGTAATAATCTAATACTCTTGAATTCTTTCTTCATGTGAAGGTCCATCCCTTTGGTCATATGTGTATTATAATATTATTACACAATACCTACGTATACTTTAGAGGGATCTACAATTGCAATACTTTATGGTAATATAGAAGGACTGCCATGTCTTCTCCGGCTAAACGAAAGCGTGATGATTCAACGTCTCCTACACCAACAAAAGTCACAAAGTATGAACACTGTGATTTTGATGGCGCACGTGTTGCAAGAATTACATTACAATCGCCACCCTCTCCGATACAGCGTGGTTTAAAGTTTTTTGGTTTACGATTACGACGATATGAATATAATAAGAAAAAGAGGACATGTATTTGCTCCAATTGTAGTAGTAAAGCTATCACAAAAGCGTATACACCTACCAAATACGACAATATCGTCTTTGAAGGAGGTTGTTTGAAACTCCTGGATATAAGTTATTACTCTGATAGACCATCTGGCAAAAGTTACTATGTGATTAATCGACGATGGTTTCCAGTTGGAGAAGATGGTTGTTGTACATTAAAGGGGGGATACTTTGGAGATGGCATGAAAGTGCAGCCAATCGGGAATTATTTTAGTAATAACAAATCAATATCTCCAATCGGATCAATGCAAGAGCTTATCAACAATCATACAAAATATCCTCCAGACAAGCAACTACTGGAACAAAACTATGGTTCTCTCCATTACATACGTGCATATTCCCTTGGGTGGAGTACTAAAGGGAGTTACTTTGTGGTGTTGAAAGATATTACACCTCCACCCCAATCATCATCAATCTACAAGTTGAGGCAGAAGTGTCAATCCCAGCTTTACTTAGAAACTCTAATGAACCTTGCCAATGCTGGAATAGCTGGATATGGAGACAAAGAATATTATGAATCTTATAAAGATTATTTTAATAATGAAGAGAAGATGATGAAGAGTGTTGAATTTGCTTTTCGGGAGTTGATCAATTGTGCAGAGTTGTTATGTACATATGCGAATCAATTAAAGGATGCTGCTCAACGTGGTGAAGAATATAAAGAACAAATTACCATATTTCGGGAGGAGCTTGTTAAGAAGAATGGATTATATCATTGGGTCACAAATCCAGGCATGGATCCTGATGGACCACGTTTTAAGAAGTTTAATGCTACTCATTGGGATTCCGTGTTTAAAGGTATTGATTGGTATAGGTCGAAGAATATTAGTGTTGGTACCTTTGTCAAAACAGGCACTGGATTCATCACCGAAGGCACCCAATGGAAGAGTGAATGCTTCCCATATGAGACAATGGAGGATTCATTTGCCTTCTTCACAAGTGAATCATACTCATCTCATCCATGGCATCATCACTCTACAACAATTGAAAAGATTTACAATAAAATCAATCAAATCTATTCCAACCTGAACAAGTTTTGTCGACAAGCATTTGGAAACAAGCAACACGATATGATCAATCTTCGAGGATACCTCCCATTATGTGAGTCAATGTCAGATGCTGATGTGGTGCTTGCACTAGAAAAGGCGTCAGATTCAATGCACCAATCAGCAAAGGATATTAGCACTATCATTAAGCCAATGCAGGGAACTTACTACAGTAAATCATGGGCCGTACAAATGGTTATAAAACAACTTCAAAGTAGTAACAAAAGTACACAATCGGCGGTTATTAATGATATGATTACAAGCAAACGCATACCCGACACAAGCGCACAATTATTATCCAATCTAGTGAGATCAAAGAAGAAGGGCAAGTTCTTCATTGATGATGAATGGAAAACCGTACGAAGCAATCGAAAATGTGGATTGGCACTAGCTCTTGTTCACGTTGATACACATTTTGACACTTATTCCCTCTACAAACCTCCAACACTCATCCATCTTAGCAACTACTTTGGGATAGTACCATATGACAGGGAAGGATCGTCTCCTGGCTATTGGACGCTTTACTTTTCTCCAAGACAGTTTCCAACTCCTGTTGACTTATCTCAGGCTGTTAGTTGTGATTCGTTTGAATGTCTAAGAGCTTACATTGTCGAACAGAGTAAGAAGGAGGGAGAAGTTTCAGGCACCTTGGCAAAGAATGGCAAAAGCGTAAGATTTGCATGCAAACACAAGAAATGCAAGTTTTACTTTGTCTTGAAATGGGACGAACTTGGGTACTATATACACTACCACAATTACAGTCGTGGCGATAAGTTCATAGGGTGCTTGGAACATAGTCATTGATAATGTAATCAATTAGTTTTAATGGACACACTATTCTACTTCTAAAATACTTGACACAGCTTGGCACTTAGCAACGGTTGCGACAAAGAGGACTTGTGCCTCCTTTATGGTGGAATGAATTGCATTAGATCTAGTGATGAAGATGAATGAAGAGTTCTCTAGTTACAAGTCAATGTTTATCTGACTAACCTAGGCTGACATACTTATTAATGAAAATGCATATGATAGGGCTTTTTTAAGTTGACATGCCGAGTTCGATCCTTCATGGTTTAGAATAATTTTCTGTAGGCCTGAACGTAGGAACTAGTACCGGTATCCTTTGGAAAAAAATGTTTCGGACGGAAAACAATTTCATCGGTTTGGAGTTACCTAGGCTAGGTAAACTGACTTCCAGGGCTACTCATGGAATCGATGGATACACCTACACAGGTCATCCATTAAAGCCCATCTTTCGTGAGATTATCACCAATCCAACTGATGACGGGGGTTATTGGCAGTTAGGTTTTGTTAAGGATGATACTCATATCTCTATCCAGGTCCATCAACTTCATCAATGTGTAACAGCCGCCTTTGGAGCATCTACTTATCATGAATGTCATTACAAGACTGATGGACTCCTCGAGGGTGTACTCAAGAAGGGCCAGACATGGAACGATCGATTTGATTGTACTATTAAGAATGGCAGGAAGAAGTCATTAGTGAACGCGTATGGGAAGAAGCAAATGCCCAACCAATGTGATGGTGATCACTTGTTTGGTCGTACCGAGTTGTATTTGAACGGATTCCTTCTCGTGCAACAGACACCTCATCGTGAGAATGGTGTTCGTGCTTGGGTTCGTAGCCGAGCCGGAGAGTGGCTCTATCCTCTCATCATTGGCAAGTACAAGGGAGGAAAGATCATGCCTGCCGAGTGGGAAGACAGAGAGCTTTAAGTTTGAGATATACAATTAGTGGTAGTTTGAGTCGAATACCGATGGATGTGTCTGTTAGAGACTACTCTAACAATAAGAACCTATGTACATATTATCTAAACCATTGTTCTGATATCAATGCCGTTAACAAATTAAGATTCGGATGATTGCAAACCTCTCCGTACCATGATTCCGATTCTGCATCATCAAATCGAACAGGAAAAGGTGTACAACTCATTTCTGATTCGACAGGCCCATGTGCTCCGCCGCAATATTCGGGAGTTGGACATTGAGCTGGTTGTGCTGATGTGAAGGGAGCTGCTAGAAGTAGAAGCAGAGATGATCCGATGATGACGGTAGATGATAATGTCTTTGCCATTGTTGTTATGCTTCTTATGTCTTTTACTCTGATTATTGAGATGGCGGTTGTATATGTATTGTTATCAGTGTCAAGATGATTCGATATCTTCTTGTTGTTCTTTGTATATATCTACTGATTTATGAGTATGAGAGACAGTGGGGTGCATATCTTATTTGCTCGTATCAAGTACAATCCAAGATGGTCTGTGATACTCCGATCAAAATATCAAATTCATTCAATCTTATTGTCTTTTACACTTTAATAAGAAGTATGAGATGACGGATATGCTATGATATATTAATTACAGGAATGCTTCTGATATATGGGTCCAAAGTACAACTAGCGACTTGCATGATTTTCATCGAGGAGTGGATCTTTCTTTGAGACATAAAAAAATAATCTGTGACGCGTGTCACGTCATTAGCACTACCAATTGAAAAAGAGTATTTGATAACTGAATGAACTGAGGATTCGAAAGAGAACTTCAAGCACTAGATCAGAGGGTAGCATCGATTGGTCGGCGGTGTTATCTCTAGTGATGTAGAGTGTTAATAAATGTATGAGAAGATACCATAGGATACCCCAGCCAAAATATCATTGCTTTTACGTACCACTCATAGTACTTAGTAAACATGGACAACCACGGCGGTGAATTGCAATAATGAGCTCAGTAGATGATAAATCAACGTGTGATACAGAGTCTAGATCTAATATAGTATTCAACATATGATCTACTAACTTTACACATCTATATCTAATAGTAGTTTGGTATGATAACTTGTCGAGTAGAGGCTCGTTCCTTAATGCAACGCTCTCGTATCAAGTGACCAGACCATAAGCTCTTCATGATATGATAACGATCTAAATCAAGATATAGAGGACGGCCTCTATATTGTGGTGTTTCTCCGTGTGAGTCAACATATGGACAATTGATGTAAGCTGCCTTTTGTCCATGCACTATCAACCCCATACAATCTTGTACTAAGAAGAAGATACCAGCTCCACCTCCGCATTTATAGGCATGCTTTGTACATTCACCTTTGCCTGAGGCATTCAATACCTGATAATACGAGGGGGTAGATAGTGAGTTTGATTCAAGAATGAACGACTGCAAATACAATATTAAACAGCAACTCACCTGACCGCAGACTAAGCAAACAGCTGTTTGTTCATTATTGGGATACAAGTTGTTCAACTCAGCGTACAAGTCCGTGTAAGATTTTGGTAAATATGAGATTCTATATATGCCATCGTCATCACTAGCCTTGTCAAAAACATTGTTACCAAACAAGGGCAAACATGTCGGCGGTACTTTACTCATATGAGCAGTATTTGGCCAGGTCGATGTAAAGACTTGAGGGAAGCTGAGCTTGGTGATATCCTTGATAGTGCTTTGTTCGTACCACGACTTTACTATCTCCTGAAGAAGGATAGACTCCAGCATTGTATGGATACTTTCTAGACGGAACAGACTAGCGAAGCGCTTGAAGATTTGTAAAATGTCTTGACTCTGATCATCGTCATCATCTTGACTAGCCGAAGAGCCGCCGAAGATGTTTGGTATGAGTATCTGAGAGATGAGTGAGAGATCTCTTAAGAAGGCAACGGCATCTATCTTGGCTGATTCAATGGCACTGAAAATACAAGATGATATTCTGTCAGTATCATTCATAAGGGTTGATGACTGTTCTGATGTAGCCGAAAGCAGCAGTATCCGACACAACCTTAATCCAAAATGTCTCCATTCCTGTTCTTCTGTACCAATCCCATCATCTGTCTGTGCTAGACTATTATCAATGACAGTACATACTTGTTGTTTCCAAAATGACGAACCACTCAACTCTGAGTTCAACTTGGCAAGTAAGACCTGTGATATTCTTGCAACAAGTCCTAGTTGTATTAGATTCCGGCAGTCATCAACCATTTTAGCATTGCCGAGTTGTCCATCCCCTTCAGCTCTTGCACTTCCTGTAACGGCAAGTAAGGAAACTGTCGTGTGGGTGAGGACATGGCCAGATAGGATAGGATAGACCACAGGTGCTCGTTTGATGGATGCCTTTGCATCGGCCTCGAAGTCAAAGGGGTCATCTTCTTGCTTCTCAAAGGGAAACGACATACACAGCTGAATGACTTCCTTTGCTACCGGGCTTGTAGCCACCATGAGTGCCAAGGCCAGGTAACGAAGCTTGCCTAACCGGCCGTCAAATGGCTGGAAACCGTCATCCAACGATGGATTGGCTTCTGGGAATAGCATCAGCTCACCACCCAACTCAACTCTTGCAATACCAAGTCTTGATAAAAAAGACGGTCTATCCGATTCGGATGATGTACGAAGAACTTGTCTGGCCTCTGCACCCTCAGAGCAGCATGTGTATGTAAATGCTTGAATTGAAAACAATAACTTTGATATGAGCTTTTCTCTTGAACACTCCTCTCGATAAGTCGTAGTTGATACCGAAGACAAACATAAAGGCCACTCAATCAATTCTCTCCCATGTGAACGTTCGAACTCATTGTATATAGCCTTCTCGGTTAGATAGTGACGGAATTCACCAAAGTCTCTGAACAAGGCATCTTCCCCGAGTCGTCTAATATCTCCTCGATGTGCAACATCTGATATCTGATCAAAGAAACGACGAAGTACGTCACTGCTGGATTGTTCTTGATTTGTCGAGTTCGAGTTAGGATCGTCCGACAACTTGGGCATGCAAGGTCCGTCGTCAGCAGTTGAGGAAGAACGTTGACGGCGCCTTCTCTTAACTAATCGAGGAGTTCTCAGAACAGAATTCCAAGCACTAATCAACTCTTTCTTGCCTGGTAGCTTTGCTTGCATCTTCTTTAATGATTGTCGTCGTCCTCGTGTAAATGGTGCAGCTCTTTCAGAGGATGATAGTGTTGGCATGTCCTCCTCCTCAGCTGACGGTTTCGTATCTTCTTCACTCGTTGAAAGGATACATTGTCCATCCCATACTGATGTATCATTCCGAGTAGCCCACCACTGGGTAGTAGATAGAAAGTCTTGCAGCGATAAGTTATTGTTGTCGACTGTTTCAGAACTGCCAGGACTATCGATTGACATGGACTCGTCTTCTGCTTTTAAGGTTGCCAGAGTGGTGTTGGATGGGTCTTCAGCATTAACCTGATCTGCCCAATTAGCTGCAACGTCAACAAAAGGTACTAGACAGTTACTCAGCCTTGAACATAGCGGACATCTGAACTCTCTCCGTTTACCCTCGCCTCTGTCATCTCGTTGTGATAGTGTTGTACGGATGTACGAATCACAGCAGTGTTTGTGGATGGCATGCCCGCATAAGGTAACATGAACACCTACGTGACTGTCACTTCCATTTACCAATACTGTACTAGCTTGAGAATAACCACAAAAGGCCAAAGAATCTTCTTGCGAGGTTACTTCGTCAGAGGCGGCAGGCATCTTTCGATCATCATCATCAGTTTGAACCATTGTATCACCGCCACATACGATACACCTTGGTCTCTCCTTGAAAAGCCTCATTTGATCTGAGGTTCGCGGTGTAGAACAACCACTATCGTGTTTAGGAGTTCTTGGAGTGTGAGGTGTGTCAACGTCATCCATGCTTTCGTCATCAGCCAAGCCCCGTCGAGTGGGAGTAGTTGCAATTGAAGTATCATCACTGTTTCCTCTTCTAGTAGGAGACTGACTACCATCCACACCTTCATTCATGTGTTGATCAACATCTTCGTTATCTTCTTCTTCATCGTCACCACCAAAGCTGCCACCAAGATTAGCAGCAAATGCGGCCATCTGAGCTTTCATCATCGCCATGGCTCTATCCTTCGCTGCCTTTTTCTTCCTTGCCATCTCTTCGTCTTTGGACAGTGTACCATCTTCGCCATTTGTTGAAACATAAGTTGATTTGTTGCCAAGTAATGCAGCAGCCGCAGGACAGTGCCGGGCAGCAAACTCACACAACCAGTTGGCACCTGATTGGAGTGACGAATCAACGCTTCCAAGGAATCCAGTCTGCCCTCCATCGACAATCCTTTTTAGCAGAGTTAGGGTATTCTCCTTACCCTGATACCATTCACAACTCATAACTTCGTAAGGTTCTCGTAGCATGGCCATTGTAATCCAATCACAAGCAGTCAGGGCCGACTCTTCCTTGTTGTAGAAGACACTACCAATCTCGCCTCCACCCAAGTCTCTCCAATTATTCTCCGAGACTCCTCCTTCCCAAGCATATGCCCCGAGTGTCAGCAAATGAACTGCACGAGCCAACACTTGCTCACTCTTGATTTCCTTAACATACATTTGATGTCCTGGAGGAGCATCTTCTTTGGGAAGATCATCATCTTGATGACAGTGAACGTGTAAGACTCTATACACCGTTGCAAGAATACATGAATCAGCAGTCAAGTCTCTACGAATCCTTTGAAATAATAAATGAGCTACAGCTGGTCGGGGAGCATATGGTGACGAAGAGGATGGTTTGGGTCGATTCTCCGACGCCATTTGATGATCCTTGGTACTAATGTGACTGAAACCTGGATCATATTCAGACCAACCATCTTTGCTCAATTCCCAAGCGTCTGGGCTTCCAACCTTCTTCTTCCTGATTGCTACTTTCTTCAAGGCGTCTTCTAGTAAAGCTCCACTTGCATCATCAGGGTTGATCACTTTGCCAGCTGCAATCAATGCATTGTTATCCCGTTGTGGCAGGATGTGAGTAACATCTGACAATTCTGAATGGGTCTTGTTACCTGAAAGATGCGCGTTGTAACGATATACAAAGACGAAAGAGAGACGGTTGTAACATATGTTAGTACATTAAGGATACAAGGGCAATCAAATCAGGCGGATATGGTCAGATGAAGTATTCAACAACAAAATACTAACGCGGACTTTCCTGACACTAGTCTGTGGATAACTTCTCTCTTGAGACGTCTCTTTGCTTCCAATGTATGCTCATTCTTATCATTGGGACTTGGTGGCGGTATTTCCTAAGGCATATGGATGCAGATAGATTGAGATGTAAGTGTTCATTCAGGATACCGGCTTGGATTTACAGTATCCTTTTAGAAAAAAAGCACACAAGATGTGTTCATGTTAGAGGTACTTCACATAGCAATACTCACCGTTATCAGAATGATAATGAGATGGAGTAGCTCATCAACTAGACGGAGAACCATTTCAGGATCGGTCACTGGACAGTATGTCCAAGGCAAAACAAGTTTAGTCGACGGTTTCTCATCATCTCCCTCCTCCTCCATGCCTTCCTCCTCTTCTTCTTTCTTCTCTTCAAGTTCTGGTGGATATAAACCCATTCCAAGCTCTTGTTTGTATCGTTCAACATTAGAAGTAGGAGCCTTCTCAAATCCAAGAAAGTCAAAGACACCAAACCTGTGCAGTAATAAGTTTACAAGCCGAAGAGTACCGTGACCACTGTATACTAATCCTCTGCTCATAGAATCATCGACCAACCTTCCAGTACCTCGAGACGAGTGACAAATCAACCCAAATTGCAAAAGTAATATGTCAGCATCCTTAAAAAGACGGCAGAATGGTGGTTCAGCATAGTTTATGCCTTGATCTTCCATTGATCGTCCATTTCGCCTCCATATGCCTGCTCTGATTTGTGCAGCCTTTGAGAGAACATTGATTGGAAACTCAAACAAGCCACGGAAGAGTAAGGCGTTTGTACGAAGTTGAGAAGAAGAATCATCATTCGAAGGAAGTGCAAACATGCCTAATAGATGTTGTATCCCTTCACTGCCCGATACATCATGCCGTCTTGATACTTCACGGACACAGGCTGCCACAAATCGATGTAAAGGCAAATGAAAGCTCCACACTGCAATTTGAGGCAATGGGAGAGCAGTCATTGCCAAAGTCGATCCATGAGCAGAAGCAACTGTAGAGAATGGAAGTGAGGCTGGAGCTAGTGCATATGCACGGAATTTTGGGTTCGCCACGAGAGAAGGTTGGTGTGTTGGACGGTAGGATAGCATTTCAGATCTCTGCCAACGACCAAGGCCTACCAATACATAATGTGTCAGCTCTGCACAGCTCAATAGACGAGTATTGCTGTTTGTAACAGGTGAAGGATCCGAATCATCCCAGTTCAGCAACCTCTCGAATAAGCTGCTTAGACTAATACTTAAATTGAAGGAAGCGATCCATCCTTTGGGCTCAGTCTCGACATGGCCTTGGCTCCAACAACGCCACATCTGTCCATCCATCTGCTGGCTGAGGGATAGCGTCTCAATCCAATCATCAAGTGCACAAGTATGATCTTCTCTTGTTGGTCTTAATGATAATTGGTCAAAACCTCCACTTGCTTGAACAACTGCATGTCCGATGGGCAGTGAAGCAAAGTATCTAGCCATACCATCAACATTCAATACACATTTCATATCACTGATCGGCGTGCTATATCTCCGATAACATAACACCGTATGTGCAGGATCAAGCGTCGGAGGAATTAGTGCTGATGTCCTCTCTAGAATGCTTTGATGAACATTCCTCCTAGTACTACGGAGTATCCGCCCATGATGTCGTGAATCTCCACCACCTCGTCGGCCATTATTATTGACCATTCCACCAAAGATGGTATCAATCTCAAGAAGTAACGTTTCGTCAATAGCATTACCCATCTCCTCATCCCCATCATCGTTCATCAAGTGGAATCCCAATAACGACAAGATGGCCGTGGTTAACGATGAAGAAGCCGTGAGGCTGCCATTCAAATCATTCATCATATCAGGTGATGCACCAGCAGGTAGAGGTGATTCTGGTTTACCAGGAGTGAAGGAGGCACTACGCATTGTCTCCAATAAGCACCGACTTAGAGTTGCTTGTAGATTCCGTTCCTTAACCAGTTGTGTGACATATGATGATCGATTTAAGAATTGAACTGCTAGAGTAT
>Ga0214481_100072_pt1 | contig 42092 bp, 29 predicted proteins | sample M1_20Mar14CPVII9_4_FD_165057 | JGI IMG/M metagenome (GOLD analysis project Ga0214481, IMG submission 165057) | Marine eukaryotic communities from Monterey Bay, California, United States - M1_20Mar14CPVII9sort6BwellG10 | ecosystem: Environmental > Aquatic > Marine > Unclassified | place: USA...
CACTCATGTTGCAATTGATATAGAAGAGAATAAGAACCAAGATAATGATGATAGAGTTAAATTAGGAATAGGCAATACTACCAAGACCTTACCATCTCTCCGTGAGGTACCATTGGTTGAATTGTCATTAAACTCAATTACATATGCACCTTCAACCCGATCGAGTGGAGGTACAAACTCTAAACTCAAACAAAAACGAACAACAGTTCTATCGAATGTTACCACAAGTATAGCTCCTTCTACACTCTCTGCATGGATGGGACCGAGTGGCTGTGGCAAGACTTCCTTAGTTAGTGTGGCCGCTGGTTTAATTGATTCAAATGATTTAGTAGAAGACTCCTCTATTCTAATCAATGGCGGAGAGGGGAAATTACCGAAAAGAATCGTTGGTGTTGTTTGGCAGGATGATTTACTATTATCAAATCTTACAGTGAAGGAAACAGTCCGATTTTCAGCAAGGTTAAAAACTCCAAAGCATATCACAAACAATGAGGTTGAAATGTTAGTTGACAATACATTATCAAAGCTTGGATTAACTCATGTTCAAGACAGTTTGATTGGAATGCCTGGTGGTAGCGGTAAAAGTCGTGGTATAAGTGGAGGTGAAAGGAAGAGAGTTGCAGTAGCTGTAGAGTTAGTTGCTCGTCCATCAATCTTGATCCTCGATGAGCCTACATCTGGACTGGACGCCTCTACGGCGCATCAGCTTATGGTTACATTAAAGTCATTAGCGGATTTGGGACATTCAATTGCAGTAGTTATACATCAGCCGAGAACAAGCATCTTTAACATGTTTGATAATCTTCTCCTATTAAGCAAGGGCAAGGTAGTTTATGAAGGAGAGCCATCTGGTGCGAGACAGTTTTTAGAATCGTGCCCTGAAGTAGGAACTCTTCCAGCCGAGACTGGTTTGGCAGATTGGATAATGGATGTAATCAATGATGATGAAAAGAAAGATGGTACTCTACCTTCAACATGGAAAGAGCACTGTATAAAACAGCAACAGGATATACCACAATGTAGGTCTGGAAATCAACTAACACAAAGACATATTGCAAATAGTAGAAGATCTTTAAAGTTCAGCCAAATGGAACGGAGACTTTCTAGTCTGAAAGAGCTGGAGGAGAGTGAGCCGAAGTTTCAATCATCATTCTTCGTACAACTGAAACTACTCACAAAACGAGCATTGAGACAACAAAGAGGTCAAAGATTGACAAGTGTCGCAGCAATTGTTACCTTTGCTTGGACACTGTTCACATGTCTGGCATGGGGAAGGCTTCCTGACAACACAACCTATGTGTTTAGCCGAGCATCTTTACTTTTCTTTATCATAATCGCTCAGGCCAATGGTGTGGTGACCAGTAGTGTCATGATCTTCTCCTCTGAGAGGCATCTGCTATCCAGAGAACGAGCAAAGAAGCTGTATGGAGTGCTACCTTACTTTACTGCCATGACTTTGAGTGATATGATCAATAGTGTCATATTGCCAACAGTATATGGATGTGTCGTATATTGGGTATGCAATCTAAGGCCTACAGCAGCAGCGTTCTTTTCTTACTTGCTTACATTTTATTTGACCATATCAGCAGCTCAGTCAATGGGATTATTCTTATCTGTTTTAATATCAAACTCAAAGATAGCCTTGCTACTCGCACCGATGCTCTGTCTATCTCTTTTTATCCTGGGAGGTTTTTATATGCCTTTAAACTTGATACCACCATCGTTAGAATGGTACTCTTGGATATCAATGGCAAGGTGAGTGTAAATATGATATACATCTTACTATGCTCTGTATGTCTTCTTCTGTCGTTGCTCGGTTGCTCACATCACATGTATCCTTCTACACTGTATCACAGGTATGGTTTCCCTGCTCTTGTTATCATTGAGTTTGGAGGCAGGGATATTCCATGTAGTGAATCAGATGCTGGTGATAGCAACATTCAATGCCCGCAGCCTGGAGCAGATGTATTGGCTTCGTTCGGTATTCAAGGCATCTGGTCAAGTCTATGGCTTAATGTTCTCATGTTAGTCGTACTCCAAGTTGTTCTAAGAGTGTTGACTTATGCATTGCTTCGTCGATCTAAATGATATACTTTGTAACTTAAAGACAAGTGTACATTTAGTTCATTTCTATACTTTCATTTCTATACTCTAAACATATAATACAGACACTGAACACTATATCCAATCTAGATCTCAAAGCGTGCTGAAGATACCATCCTATCTCTTTCACTGGTAACTCTTTCCAACTTCCTCTTTACTTTTTGAAGCTTGGATTGTGTCGTTGCCAAACTCTCTGCCAACTCATGGTTCTCGTCCATTAGCTTTGCTACAATGAATGATTGACCCCGTTTTAGCTCTCCACGAACTGGTAGTTCGGATACAACATCGCCCTCATGTGATTTCTCCTCTGAAGAGAAGGTATCAATAGAAAGACTACTCTGAGCAGTAGAGTTATCAGATCCCTTGGACTTCATTGACTTAATTGATTCATTCAGCTCGGCTTCGAGTAACTCAATCTCTTCTTTGTTCTTCTTCATAGTGCTCTCATACGAAACAAAACACTTATCCTTGTACTCTTCAGGAGTAACAGACTCAACTGATGATTCTTCATCGACAGTCGGAGTAACATCGGCAACACCAGAGATTATAGAATATGAACTAATAGATGACTCATCATTCTGATGGTCCTCGACATCCTTTTCTCGAGATGAGAGGACGCCAAGAGCCTTGGAAACCATTTCATCCAATGATGAGTTTGCCAATAACGAAGACTGAGAATCTTGAGAGTCAACTCTGACTATTTCAATACTGTCCGTCTTGTTTCTATTTGATACCTCATTCTCATGATGAGATCCCTTTTCAAGATAGGCAAGATCATACTTCGTATGCATTGTATTAGCCTTCTTGATAATAGCACGTTTCTTGATGTGAACATGTCTCTTCTTTAATGAACGTACACTTCGAATTTCAATATTAGACTGTTTAGATAATGCCACGTCCTCCTCTTCCTTAGAAAGTGGTGGTGTTGACAACTGTAGCTGCTCATCATTGATTTCCTCCACAATCTCTTCAGTGAGAGATTCAGGTATCACCTCGCTGTATTGATCAAACAAACTATGAAGATCCTCAAGCGATACGATAGACTTCTCTGATTTGTGGCGAGAATCAAGCTCCAATGTCTCCTCCATTGCACGAACAACATTGTCAATTACTTCAAGTTCCTTTTTGGCCTGGCTCTCTTCGGTTACATCTTCCTTTGCTAATACCGCATCTTCATCAGCCTCCTCCTCCTCTTCTTCTTCTTCCGTTCTGCACTCTTCGACAGTTTCAAGTGAGTGACGTTGATCAATTACTTCATAGATATCCTCTCCGCTATCTAAATCATAAACCTTCAAGTACTGATTACCATCACAATCAGTGTGAATGTTATCATCGATACTCTTCCTTCTGGCTTGCGACTCCTCGGCATCATCTTCTTCCACAGAATGACTAAGTTCCTTCTCCAACTCATGAGCCCAAAAGGTGTTTAGACTGGTATTATTATTGCTACTTTCACTTTCCTCAAGAGATTCATCAGACACTTTACCGGATAGAATGTGAGGCACTGATTGTGGAGAACCTTGATCTCCTTCTTCCATACTAGCAGAGGGCGCCGAGATCAAATCAGATTCTTCTCCAGAATCATAGCTCTCCATTGCTTTTGCCCATGGTCTTGTAGTTGTACGCTGATCAATATAATCAGATGTTTCACCACTATCTGCAGACAAATAGTAGTCTGATTCAGGTGCCTCGCTCTCCGAATCTGACTCTTCACCTTCCTCCTTGTCAAAGCTTCGATTGTAAATTTGACTAAATGATCCAGGCTCATTAACAGTGGGAGGGGTTTCGGCAGCGTCTTTACTGTCATCTGAACTCAATTCCTCAGAATCAACAGCCATGTCTAACAAGTTTGGTGACATATCTTCCTCCTCTTCTTCGACTACCTCAAGCTGATCATCGGTGGTATCAGAGGCTTGAGCGACAGAGCTTGATACCACTGAGCTTGACACACAAGAGCTCGATTGGCCACAATCACTTTCCAAAGAAGGGCGCAACTCAATCATTTCTGCCTTTGCCCTACCCTTGAGTATGTCAGATAGAGCATCTTCATATTTGACGAACGGCCCAAATCCAGATGAAGTCTGGCTAGCTGCATCGTCTACACTTTCAGAATCATCGGCTCCTTCCTCGTCGTCATCCCATCCTTTACTTGCGATGAAAGCGGACTCTAATGCAACAGCAGGAATTGGGGAGAGAGAACGTTCATCGGGCGTAGCAGGCGTCGCAAAATCAACCTCGGTAAACTGTTCATCCTCATCTGATACGAATGCTTCTTCGTCCTCAAACTCATCCACACCAGTTGGGGATGCTTCATTAGATACTGGCGGTGCACTTTTACTGGCATTAGTAATCTCCATTTTCTTGGGAGTTTCGTGTACATCCTCTGTACTTGGAGATGCAACCTGTTTGTTTGATTCGACTTCTTGGACAACAAGGGGCTCATGTTCCAAAGAAGCTTCGTCTTCTTCTTCTTCGTGCTTGCCAAGTGATGGGATTAGAAGTGCTGGACTTGGTCTAACATCAGCTAGAATTGTCTTTGCACGGGGTACAGGTGGAGGGGCGACGGCAGCCTCTCGATCTTGTTGATCTGCAAACTTGATACCCGCAGGTTGTAATCCAATATCCATGACATCATCCATTGGTGTTACTAGTATGACATCTCCATTCTCAGAAGGAGTAACAGTAACTGGTGGAGATTCTCTTTTGGCAATATTCATATAACTTGCATATGTTACATGACTCTGGTGAGGGTCAGAGTCGCCACTATCAGAAGTTTCGATGTCTGGAGTTTCAGCTTCAGTGGCAGGTGTCGCATGTTCTTTCACTGGACTCAACTTGGACACACCTAGTAACAACGACTTGTCATCTGTTAAATGACTATCCAAATCACAAGTAGAACTGCTACCCGAGCTTCCAATTGATACGACGTCACTCTCTTCTTCTTCTGTGCATGTACTGTATCCAAAGAAGGAGCTATTCTGGTTCCGATAGTCAGTGCTGCTGTTAACAATCATAGGCTGCTGCTGCTGCTGCTCAGCAACTACACCACCACTTGACGAAGTAGATACACAGAGGTCAGAAGAATCCTCATCAACACTCTTGACCGCCTCCTTCTCGTTGGGCCTTGAATTCTCTGATAAATTAAGACCAACTAATGAATCATCAGTACTCTTACGCATAGGTTTCATACTATTCCTTGGAGACTCGACAATCACATCTGTGGCATCATTCTCTTTATCACTCAAGGACATAACGACAGCCTCTTCATCACCATGATGTTGTTCATTATATTCATCTCTTTCCTCCTCGACATCCAAGACAACATCTGAACATTCTTCTTCTACTGAATCATCAAACCCTCCAAAGTCAACAACCTCAAGATATTTCCTTCCAACTCTTTCATCTTCACCGCTTCCTGATCCGCCACGTTCAAATACCTCTCTTAATTGTTTGAAACTCTTCATACCACCCAATTCTCCTACTTCATCCTCGTCATCAACTAAACTACTTGAACTTGGAAAGTCGCGCTGTCCTCCAACCAAATTATCATACATACCACCCAATAAATATTCCGAATCATCATCACGACAATCAGTCTCCTCTTCGTAATAATCGGAACTACTGCTGTTGATACTCTTGAGGTAGGCAGCTGCACATCCTGATCCACTACCACGAGGACTACGCAATGAAGATAGGTTTGGTAATGCACTTAATACCTTCTTTACTGGACGTTTGGCAATACCCAATCGTTTACTGCTGCTGCTATTGCTGCTGGATATTGACTTGTTGCTACTGCGCAACATGCGTTGAGAGTATTGCAATGTACCCCATTCAGGTAGATCAGCAACATCATCCCTACCCTCTTTTTTATCGTTTATACATCCAACTCCTTCAATACTATCTGTATCATCCTCTTCTTCATCATCACTTTGCCAACCGGGTGATAATAATGGAGAACGATATGATCGTGAATAATCTGTTGGTGGAGTTCCTTCTGTGTTGGATAATCGTGCCTTGTATGATTTATGGGTTGTTGATAGTTTTGATTTGATACGTTGGGTAGTTGGTGATGAAGACACGGTGTGTAGTGGTGTATGTTGGGGTTGATAAATTCTCATGATTGTTGTGTGTTGTGTTATGGTGCAGTGATTTTTTTGTGCGCAAGATGTGTTCGTCGGTCGGATTGCTTTAGGATATCACTTTATCAGCGGTCAATAGGCAATTAGATGGCAAGGATAATAAACCTATTAATTAGATTACTATGCGTTATGCCCAACCTCAAAGATTTATTGAGTTGAGTTGTCCATTTACGTTGAGTTCTCAACTGCAAGAAATCAGCGATGGCTTGATAGAAAATCTTTTTGCCTCCTACCGCCTACCTCTTTGTATGTGTTCAAATCCTTACATATTGCAAATGGTTACCCGGATATTAGTAGAGGAAGGTATTGAAAGCTCGGAGGTCCCTTTGGCGGCGGCAGCGGCGGCTCGTATTAAAAAGGAGGATGTCAAAGCTAAAGATACGACCGATGATGATGACGATGGGGAGGAGGAGAAACTCTCCCCTACAACAGCAACAATCGTAATAACTCCTCCTAAGGATAATAATGATCGTAAGAGGAAGGCAGATACGCTTGATATATTAGTAAAGGGAGAACCCGTCACCGCAGAGATAGTACAAGATACCGACGATATCTCTGATAACGACCCATTGATACATTTCAAACAAATTTCATCATTGCCAAATAGTATTAGTGATGTAATCCGCTTAATGGATAAGCTTCAACCTAACCGTCAATACTACAAAAGACAACAGGATAGTAGAGGAGAATGTTCCAAGATTCGTGGTAAGCTACGAAAGTATGCAAATGCAAATAAAGATAAGTTGGGCGTATCTCATTGGATTGAAACAAACAAGTGGAAACCTCCCGATGAAGAAGCTCTTAGTGCTTTAATGGTAATTATTAGAGATATGATTGATAAATCTTGGTCTCTGTAAACAGAATGGGGAGGAAGGTTTTTGCTGCAAAGGGGGGGAGATGATGGGGTATCTTATCATCGAAAATCAAAGCAAATCTCTCCATATAAAATCAAATATTAGAAGATATATACTGCTTAACTCCATAAAATTAGATATTAGAAGAAGATTACCATATAAATACTACAATACCATGAGTAACAATAACAACGAAGAGGTAAATGATTTGGAGGTACATGATTTGGCCGAGGTATTAGAGGCTGTGGATATCAATAATAACAACAATAACGACAACGAAGAGGTGAATGAATTAGAAGCTGTGGATAACAACAACGACGACATCAATGAAGCAGTTGTCCCTCAAGCCAATAATGAAGATGATATTGAAGTAAATGATGACGATGTATTCAATGTGCTTCTCATTCTTGCTTCAATTATGTCTGGTGAAGATCACCATGAGCAGGCAGCAGCAACTATGGCAGCGATAGCTATGATGAGACGCAGTTTATCTCAACTAGCAAGATATAGTCCGTCTCAAGGCACATTGCGAGTGGACATTGCTACATTCGGTCTAGAAAATCCGGAGTTAATGCTTCAGCCAAATGACTTGCTCTTGCCATACTGGCGGAGATTCTGTGAGGCATTATCATCTATCTCTTCAAGTGGGTGTATTAGCTTGGTTCTATCGGCAGTGCAACTGGATGTAGAAGTTATGGGCATGCTCCTTGGTTCGTTTAAGAAGTCGCCTTTGAAACAGCTAACCCTTAACCAGAATGGTCTTGGAGCTCAAGGCTTGAAGTTTGTTGTCAGGGCTATTGATTTGAACACTTCTCTTGAATGTTTGGATATTCGGAACAACATTATCGAGTCAAAAGATGATGCAGCCTTTCTTGTCAATGAAGTCATTAAGCACCCGACGATCGATACCCTCATTCTTGATAAGTGTGGGTTCCAAGATGATAGTTTGATGAAAGCAATCATTCCTGCACTAGATAATATGTTAGCAATCAGTCTTGAAGAGAATAAAATTGGCAAGGCAGGTGTTGAATTGATAGCAGAGTGTCTGGCTAGCAACCCCCTTCTCAAATGTTTATCTCTTAAGGGTGACTTGTTAACTGATCAAAATGCACAAGTTCTTGCAGAAGCTTTGAAGACAAACACAAACCTTCGCCATTTAAACTTGAAGGACAATAGCTTTACTAATGTTGGAATCAGTCGCTTGTTCGAGTTGGTGTACAGCGCGATCGATCTTAATGCAATTCATGAGTCTAATCACTCATGCAGACTAGTCGATACTGAGAACGAGCTTTCTGGATTCAATATTTTAATGGACCCCAAGCGTAATAGGCATGCAAAGTTGTTCATGGCGCTTTCTTCTAGGTTCAACATGCTTTATCTTGATGATACTCCAATCGAGATCATGCCAAAGGTGATAACTTTTGTTCAAGGGAGAGGACAACTTAAGGAAGGTTCTAACTTGGGTTTGAATTCAGTGTATGGTATAATGAGCGAATGGAACATGCCTTTACTTTACACAGGTTCGAGTTGTTTGTAAGAAGCTAGCAGGGAATCAAGCAGAGGAAGTTAGTGAAAGATATGTTTGTGGTCAAAATGTATTTCAGCTTGAGTTTAGACTTGGAAAAATTTAGTTGTTAAATCTAGACATTTGATTTGTACAGTACACACAAACATTCAAAACTTGTCATGTATCTCTCTAACAGCATCCGCCGCCTCCACCACCTCCTTTAGTGCTCACACCTCCGTTCACAGAAGCACTCGAATATGGAATAGACGTGCCGCACCCATCAAAGATACCATAATGTGTACTCCAATCACCTACAAAGTCAAAATGCTTCTCAAACCGTGTCTGTTTCAACATGTTGTAAGTATTGCCACACACTGGGAATACTTTGCCTTTTTCCATATAATGATGATCATCTAAGCTCCAGCCTGATTCAAATCGAGGAATTGTACCCTTGTAGATGACAGCTTGACCATAATCTTCACAATGTGGCTCCAAATCTTCCAATTGAAACAACCGATATGTAGCAGAATAGAATTCAAGATTGGAATGCCCTTGCTCATTCATCTTATCCTGAACAGCCTTATTTTCAATAGTAATTGGTGAATCCTCAACTAATCTAGGATCCTTGAATCCACACCTCTTTGCCATATTCTGAAAGTCATTCCAATACAATGCACCACTTAAACATTCACCCCATAGTACTTCATCTTTTTGTAACTCCTCTGGTACACGACGATTGGCATATACGTCACTAAAGTACAGCTCTCCACCTGGCTTGAGTAACCGATGACAGGACTTTAATACCGACTCCTTATCAGGACAGAGGTTGATGACACAGTTACTAATAATGATATCAACTGATCCATCCTTGAGTGATTCAATATCATCCAACTTTTCAATTAATCCTAAATGAAACTCAACATTATCATAACCAAACTTTTCAGCATGATAAGCTTGTGTTTCTTTGGCAACTTTGAGTTGTTCTTCTGTCATATCGACACCGATGACACGTCCATTCTTACCCACTAATTGTGATGCGATGTACACATCTCGTCCGGCGCCACATCCCAAATCTAATATTGTCATACCCTCTCTACAATTGTGGTTATGTATAAGAAAGAATTGAGATATTGACCATAAGATATGCACACATTACATAAACATATATATCTCAAAGATACTTACACTTCATCGGGTACACAAAATCCACAACCATAATACTTGGCAATAACATCAGGATGGATATTACTAATAGCTTCTTTGATATGATCTAATGGTGACCCAGCAGTACAACAGGCATTCGTTTTTAAATCCTCAGATTTCTGTAATGTTTTGCCATAATACTCTTGTGTTGCTGGAAGATGAGCGTTTTATGATTTGTGAAGATAAAGAGAACCGGTTGTAACATATGTTAGTATATGTGGTATGCAAGGGCAATCAATTAGAGGTAAGCTAAGGTCAAATGAAGCGACAAAATCACCGAAACATCATATTGAACACACAGAATTACATGCCAAAACAATACTAACGCGGACTTTCCAGAGTGTGTTGCAGTTTTATCGACAAACATATCGGTGGCTACTGAAAGTGAGGAAGATGAAGCTGTTGGTCTATAGACTGGCGTAAATGCCGCTGTTATTGGTAGCAATAAGAGGCACGCTATCTTCATGTTAGCGCTACAAAGATTTTATGGTCTCGAAATGTGAGGTGCTGAGTCACAGGGCCTTTAGGGTACGAAATGGGCCGATACGGGTACAATCAATTAGACAATTGACAATATCTAGTCGATAATCAACAATCGACTGCAATAAGAGGCCGCAAGAGGACGATGCTATCCGCGGCAAGACATCTCACACGACGACTCCCATCGGCTTCGGCCTTGGGACAAACCCGTTCTATGGGTGGTTCTCAATCATTTGTAAGTACAATGTTGTTTTGTATGATTTGAGTATAAGGATGACTATGAGTAGAGATGAGTTGGCTTTTGGGTGTGGCCTGATGTTGCCGGTATGATATGTTAATATTATATCATATGATTATATGAGTTTGTTGCAGTGACATTTTATAGGTTTTGCAATGGTATGGTTCTGCAAGTGTTTGGGTATTAGCATAAGTTTTGGCTTGAAACGCTTTTGTACATGATGTGCATCAAATTATATATACAAATTATGCTGACTATTAACTGACTCTATAATCTCTCAAACAACACACTAATACAAATTATATACATCATTTATTTGCAATATAACAACAATAACAGCACATTAATACACCCGATAATACCCCAGAAACATACTTTGATTTTACCGAAGAGAATTATAAGCGAGTTAACAAAATCTTATCAAAGTATCCAGCAAATTACAAACAGTCGGGTATTATCCCCTTACTTGATTTGGCACAACGTCAACATGGCGGGTGGTTACCAGTAGCTGCCATGGACAAGGTGGCTAGTATTGTCGAGGCAGCACCCTCACGTGTATATGAGGTAGCATCATTCTATACAATGTTTAACCGTACCAAGGTTGGTAAATACTTTATCCAGTTATGTGGTACTACACCCTGTATGATATGCGGTAGTGAAGATATTAAGAAAACAATTGAAAAGCATTTGGGTATTAAGAATGGACAAACTACCAAGGATGGATTATTTACATTGTTGGAAGTTGAGTGTTTGGGTGCTTGTGCTAATGCACCCATGGTCCAATTAAATGATGACTATTATGAGTGCTTAACACCCAAGACAACTATTGAATTGTTGGAGGCATGTAAGGCAGGTAATCCACCAGCCATGGGTAAATGGGGTAGTTTACCAATGAATGGACAAGTTAGTTGTGAGGGTCCCTTGGGTAAGACTAGTTTATGGGAGGCACCAGTCCCTGCCAAGGTTGATGTTGAGAGATTCAAGGGTGGTGAAGTTGATCCAGCAAGCGTCAAGGCACACATGAGTTATTAATAAGAAACTTATGAATGGTGTTGAAGTTGGAGATTGTTGGGGTAGATTAGTTTATTGTACACTGTAAGATCTAAAAAAGCACGTTAACATATACTGGGGAGGGGTTGCTTTCTATCCCTCCTTCACATGGTTAGCTTTTCAAGTGATGCCGTCAAATCATCAGAGCAGTTTGCACTTCTCAAAGTATCAGGACTCTCAACTAGGAGTTTGAAGATGATATCCAATGAATAATTTCGACAACAAGCTATGTGGAAGGGGAGCATACCAGTCATGGGTAAAAACTCTGTAGGGATGTTTTCAGATGAAGGAAGAAATGGAAACTCCAAAGCAGGCTGATAAGCATCAATCAATAACTTCATTACATCATAATCTGCACCGTAAATAAGAGCTATTTGCATCGGTAGTAATTGGTGTTCATTAACAAGCTTGATTGCATCTGGATAAGCTCTGAGAATTACCTTGACTCGATCGACGTGATCATCACTACCCACAGCGGCGGCTGCCAAATGAAGAGGCAGAGATCCATTCGGGCTATCTTCGGGATATTTATGTTCCACTAGTTCAGGGTAGTCTTTGATTAATTGTTCGGAATTGAGAGGAGATACCTTCAGCTTGGCAGCTGCATGAAGGATGTGATCTTGACCCCCGGTTGTCTCGTCAATGTCACTAAAGGCTGTGAGCAAATTGGACCTGGCATCCCTTCTACATTTATCGATAAACATTCTAAGATCAGATCTTGAATAAAAGACATCATTATCTTTCAGCATCGATTGGAAACGCCTTTGACTATCGAGCAAATTGTTGATTTGATCTAAAATAGACAGAGGAGGAGAACCTTGCCAGTTAAACCAAGTCTCCCATAATAAGGAGTTGCTCATCTTTGTAATGTGGAGGAGAAGTATGAAGAATATTGGAAGCAAAATACGCACAAGATAAAGGCTTGACTGTCTTCCCACAACTTGTAATTTTAAGGACGATATCCGAGGAAGATGCTGAATAATTCACGATGCTATCCTCCACTTCTTGAAGGAGAAGAAGAAGTAAGGTATTACTAGCCTGTCTTCTATTGTTCACCTCATCAACTACCCAATTCGAAATTGTGGGGTGTTGTGTTCCTCGAGAAAATGGTCCCGTATGACTGACTTGGGAAGTGCGAGTTAACCCCGAAAAGACATACTCAATAGGACGCTTTAGTTGACGATAAGCCAATAGAATCTAGTTGGAGGACATAGGACGCTTTAGTTGGTAACCATAGACTTTAAAGTACACAAAGTACTATGGGAAAGGCTGGGGTTGATCTTCCTGAGGAGGACGAGCCAAACCCCGTTCAAGCTGGGAGACTTAGTGGAGCGAGCAATAGCACCCATTTATGTTCCTTAAACTTAAGTGTAGACAGCTCATCGAGTGGAGAGGCTAGAGATGAGGCCCAAGCATATGACATTGAGCTATCACCGCGTCTTAATTCATCTATTACTACCCTTACCGTTGTTGACTTGGAAGGTGGATTCGATAATAGTAGTGAAGAAAAAGAATGCGCACAAGATGTGTCAAACGATGCGAAGAGGAACCAATACTCTTCAAACACAAAGGAAGCTAAGTACAATGAAGAAGGTCAAGAGAAGAGAGATATGAAAGAGAAAGAGACAAGGAGGAGAAAGGATGTCGCTGCTGTTGGACTTGCCAATGCCATGACAAGAGTCGCCAAGGCGAGAAATGGTAATACTAAGGAGAAGGCGAAGAAGTCAAAGAGTCAATACCCTCGTATCAATGTCAAAGAATCAGCATCTGTCTTTGAGGTTCTTGTTAAAGCTGATATTATTGTGGCGAGGAGGCATGGAAAAGAGAAGGCTGGTGATGATGAAGGTTAAAGGAATATAGAACATTGAAGAGATGACTCTATTGTGGCGGCAGTAGGGAGAAGATGTTTGTGTTGTATATCAATTCACCAATCACTAGACATTTACTTTGTAAAACGTATTCCCTCTCCACTCAAACAAGCTTAAACTGTATTCCAGACAAACCCAACCCCTTCTACCTATTCTTTGTTGGATTGATGCTTAAATTGTCCCCGATTTCATTTCCCCGTATAAAACATATATAAATATACCGATATTGTTTGTATGATGATCCCCACAAACAATACGCTGGTTAACCCGATTTGAATAGCAATACTGCCACTTGTCCCAAGTAGAAATAGATGAAATGTTTTGTCTCGTGTGTTACATAGCTTCCAAAATTACGTCCAACAATAACATGCCTTTTGATGATGGTTTTGTTTTGAGTTTAAGAGGTGATGAGATATAAAGTTTTAACACACAATCCTCATTAAACAACATTTAACAATTCTTACCATGTTGGGTTGTGTTTCTTATCGAATTCCTTCTTGATATAAGCAGCAACATCCTGTGAGAAATAGAGAGAGAGAGATTGAAAGTAAATTTGAGATTGGTTTGAGATTGGTGTTTGCAAATGAGATGTGCACCACAACACCTCCACTATTCTTCTAATAAATTAAACATCCAATGAATATCGAATAACCATTTAATCCAATTCTTTTAACCACTTCAATAACAGTCTCAATTAAAAACAACAACCAATTGCAAGTCCTCACCTTCTCGATGTTATATTTTGCCAATGCCTGAGATGCAATATCGACAGCATCTTGCTGCATATCCTCAGTCATGTCAGCATTCTTAATAACTGCCTTTCTTTGTTCTGACATTGTTGTTTATTTATTTGTTTGCTATTGATAGATTATGGTTGATTAGATGAGGTAATGGTTCAACACAAACGATCAATCGTTTTGATGTGTTTTTTTTGTCTTTGCAAAAACTGGCTCAAAAAATCGCGCCCTAGCCTCGATAATAGATTATCACGTGTATACTAGTAATGTAATACTACGCCTGCCGAATACACAACAGTGTTTAAGAGAGGAATATGTCGGTATGATATGAAGCAAAAACCGTCTCCTAAACCAGGTAAACCTAAAAAGTTGAATATCGTACCCAAGTTAGGCTCTTTATCATCCCAGAGGATTGCAGAAGACAAGTAATGCAGCGTGATTGCTATCCTTATAGATTCAAGTAATGCAACTCCACTCCTGTTAGAATATATTGATTGGCAGGGTAATGTTATAGTTTGCATTTGTAACAGTACATGAACATATGAAAAGTTGATCACTAGACTCATAATAATTTGAAATTTGTGATGGGTCAAGTCGTAGCAGCATCATCATCGTCAACACAACTTATACCAGCCATTACAATACCTCCAGTATCATCTCATACATATCTCCATCATACAACACTCCAACCACGTTCTAAATTAATACTCATTGGTGATTCAATAACTGAACAAGGTTCATCTCATGCACAAGGTTGGATAACATCTCTTACAATTAGATACAATCGTAGATTAGATGTTATTAATAGAGGACTGAATGGATACAATACACAATGGGGATTAGCAGCTCTTCCTTTGATATTGGAAGATATATTAGGACCATCTGTTTCGATAGAGGATACAGATTATGATGGAGAGTGTGCTGAAGAGGGAGATCAAACAAATGCAGAGTGCATAAAACCAAAATCTAGTACTGAAGATACACAGTACACATTTGTTATATGTTTCGGAGCCAACGACTCGGCGTTATCAGACGGAGCACATAAACGACATCACATACCTCTTCAAGAATATGTATCAAATCTTAACCAAATGATTAACATGATACAAGCTTGGAACAAATCCAAAAAGATATCAGTTGCACTACTGACGCCGCCGCCGTGTGATACAGAAGTACAAAAGAAGAGTCGTGATAATGACAATGTAACTAGATTGTATGCAGAAGCTTGTAAACAGCTTGCAGATGAAATGAATCTACCAGTTGTAGATTTGTTTAACGGAATGCAATTACCGATCAAGAATAGAGAAAATGAAATAGACGAATCGTCTTTCGTCGCCAATCAACAATGGAAAGTGGACTACTTGAGTGATGGTCTACATCTTACTGCGCTTGGCAACTTTAGATTGTATGAACTTGTGAATGAGATGCTTGATAGATCTATATCAAATGAGGGGCAAAGTGGTAGCTCGGGAGTAGGATTGGCTGTTACAACGCTACCTAGATCTTTTCCCGATCATAGTATGATTGATGCAAACAATCCACAACAGACCTTTACAACATAAATGTTAGCTGTTATTAAGTACCAACTAACACACAAGTATCAATGCCCCCCTAATCCTCCAGGATACAGTTCATCTCCCATCAACATTGCGCCAAAATTTGTTGTTAGTACCAACATCACTCCTGCTCTTACACACGTCTTGTGCATCTACTTCTGTCAACCCAAGCATTCGACATGCGTCTGTGCATTTGTGTGTTTCAAAGAAAGCCTGCATTCCCTTTTCGTTACGATTTGTACGTCCAAAATTCCATTCCTTCATAAAGTGGTTCCTCTTAATCCGTCTTTTGTGTATCACGGGATCAGTCAGCTCATAAAGTTTGGTACCGTCTCCCTTTATGGTGAATACGCCTTGCAGGTCAACTACCATGAGCACCTTCTTACTTTTCTCGTATGTAAAATGACTAAATGCTTGAGGAAAGTATTCATCTCGTAAGTCACCATAGTGGCCTTCGTCTGGCTTGGCCTCTTTTGAATCAAAGACTTCCTGCTCTTCCTCGTCTGAACTATCTTCTTCGTCGCTGCTTTCATCCTCACTACCTTCCTCGATAGCCCCTAGTCCATCATCAAAACCATTCTTACCTCCCAGTCCTAAATCCCCCATCCTATCAACTAAGTGTTTAACATCGTCATGAACATGTCCCATGTTGTTAAACTTTTCATAATTACCCTCGAGATACTTCTCAACCAATATATTCTTCTCTTCCCCATTATCGATTAGTTCAACTACCATGGGTTCAATAAATTTTATCCTTGGGAGCTTACGTAAAAAGCTCTGTGATTCTGCACCAAAATGAGTACAGGCTTGATTCAGTGCTTCATTAAACTGCTTAGCTAAGTCTGAAGCAATATCTTGTGTCCGCATGAATGCTCTATGATAATCCATCTGCCCGTCATAATCCGTGTCAGATTCTTTAGTATACTATTGTGTTAGAATCTACTCGAAACAATATGTTTAGAACAACCCATGCACTTGCACTTACCAACAAACCTACTCTCTTTAGCCACCATAATAGGACCGGTATAGTTTCCATTTTGGTCAAGGTACCTTACTTTGAACACAATACGTTCCGCACCTTCATTGAAGTGTTGATCTTTCACGGCTATAGAAAATGATGGAAGTTCTTTGAGTCTTAGGTGTCCCATTCGGATTTGAGAAAGATTATTCTGACAATGACTCTGGCGGTTATTATATCGGGCTTTGTGGTCTTTTAGTCCAATGTCCTGACCATAGCAACCTCCACAAATAAAGTGTGCTTTACACGTCGGGCATTCAATTCTATTTGTATCCTCGGTATAGCAATATGCGCATCTTGTATCGACAATTTTAACAAATCGATTTCCTTCACGCCAACTCCAAGACCACACCCTCCTAACATATGAATTATCATCTCCTCCATCACTTTGAAACTCTTTCCATGACCCGATATGGTCAGGAGTGTTGATCTTTTCTCGTTCAACATCCATTCTAAGCATCTTAGCAGCTCCGGTCTTCATATTGGTCATTTCTGTCTTTGATGCTGTTAATGATGAAGCAAGGGTGGTAATGATATTTGATAGACTGTCGGCATCTAATGACGGTTTCCCAAACGTGGCTTGCGCCCCATATTGCTGAGCTTCAGTTATCATATCATTCAATACGGAGAAGTCCTCTGACAGTTCAGCCATACCTATACAGGAAAGTGATAAACGACGACCAAATTTAGATGCCAACTTGCCTATTTTATCCTGTCAATGAAAGGGGAACAGTAGCGAGGGTATTCAGGGTTAGGCAGTTGGTTACATAGTATGCATACAAGTACTCAAGTATTGAAGACTCACTACAATCAGAGGATGATCATTCCTGGGGTCAGATGGTTTGCCGTCGGAGAAGAACATCAAAGAGAGCGCACATCCTGCGTTAGTATTTGATGTAAGCAGAGACTCTGCCATCTCAATAGCTGGTAGATAATTACCTGGGCCAAATGGACGCAGATTACTCCACTCCCTCATATCAATCAGTTTATTGTATAGAACCCAAGTTGTAGGCTCATTGCGAATAACGACCTCAGCCTCATCCCTCATCACAATGATGGATATCAAATCTTTTGTATTGCGTAGGCCATTCTTGAGCTGATTCTTTACATAATCTCTAGCTAGAGCCATCCATACACCATCTGAGCGGCATCTTGCTCCATTCACATCATCGTTTCTCATCGATCCGCTCATATCAACAACTAATACCGAATGACTCCTCCAACTAGCTCTCATCTGCTCAGAAGATAGATTCTTTGTTAATGAGGCGTGAATACGTTTCTGGTCAATATTATTTACCTCACTTCCAAAGTCGTGTTTCTCCAACATTATAGGAGTAGTAACTTTCGTGCCTGACCTATTGGATGCACCTTTTATTGGCCAGCTCGTCACAGCTGTTTTCTTTCGAGGACAGTATATAAACACTATACCGCCATAGGTGTATCGTATACGACCATTGTCCTGAAATTCTTTCATACCATATCGACGTGCACGCTGAAGGTCAATCTTTTCAATACCACGCTCTTCTCGGCGTTGTCTATCATGTACTCCACTGAGAAGTGTAGATGCTGCAGTTGCTCTTGAGTTTCTATAGCTGTTCGGCATGTTTGTTATATACTACCACCTTTTGGTAGCCCAATAATCTTTGAGTATACTAATATCCCCGCACACTCCCTCGGTATACTGTTCCCTTTTGAATTAGGTACCTCAACAAATTGATGTATTCAATTGCAACAATATCTGAAAATTACAGATGTCTTAAAATTTCACAGAACATAAGATGTGCACAAGTTTATTATTAAGTATTTATGAAGTCTTGGCGGTGCCGTCAACGTACGATTCCGTCAGACGAACTCCTCTCCTCTAATCTCACCTCTCTATATAACAAGAGACGGCCTTGAGCAGCGGCAATACACCTACCACCGCTGACAGCCAAAAAATAAAGTCAATTTTGTTGAAGGTTATCTTAGCGATCAAACGATATCAATGATGTGTTATTTTAATGTAGCTAAGAGCAATCAAATCAACAATAGAATTAGAGTGCTTGCGTCGGTAACAAAGTTCAGTGCTAAAAAGGAGTAGAGGAGTAGTAGAGGGCATTATTGGAGAAGAGAGATTAGTAGTTCAGCGCTAAGAGTGAGAGTAGAGGAGTAGTAGACACGGCATTATTGAGAAAAGAGATTAGTATCTCGATATAATGTGTAACAAAACACATACACATACGTTGACTCTTAGGAAGAGATCATCGGCACCAGATTTGCAAAAACGACTTCAACCATACAATACGAAGAGTCCTATTGGAAACTTTACTGCAAAGACAACATCACCTAAACAGATATTGAACAAGCATGCATCTATTGATGCTAGAAAAAATCTTATAGCACAGGTAGGCCTAGAGAACTTTATCAGAAGTGTAGTGCAACCTCTCGATCTGAATCTACCTGACAGTGTATTGTTCAATATGAATGGCCAAGGATTAATGAATAGTTGGGAGGATGTATACTTTGCAGAGAGGTTATATACTCGCTGTCTTGGTATCTCCAAACGAATATATCAAACACATTCCTTTACACACGAACCTTGCAAAAAGCTTGCATACTTTATACTCGAGGAACATAATGAACGATCCTACTCCTTTCTGCCCGGATTTGATTTCTATGTACTGGTATTTTGCTATTACGATGATGACAAGAATGTTACTAGAGTTGATGTACAATATGATCAAATGAGTTTCTTCTTGAACTGCATGGGAGTGGCACAAGCATACCTCTGGCTAGTTGGAAAGATAACTCCTGTGGTCTTATGTTGGGCTAAGCTTTTTCATGCAACAGGACTAGTATCTCCGTGTACATTTTTGATTCAGCTCTTGATTGTACCAGTTGCCTTAATTTACTGGTATCTATGGTCATAGAAGGAATGAGAGATTGTACATATGACATGCATCATCATATGTATATTATTAGAAGGTGACGACTCTGCTAGCTAAGTCGCCTTCAGCTATGCTTTTTGTAAACTAAATATGCTAAACTTTGCTATAGATTTACATAGATTTCTGACTTCACTTCACTTTGACAACACTACTTGACTGCTATTCTCCCCCACATTTCAAGTATACAACTGCTTCCTTCTTTCGTGGTGTATACTCTGCTGGCTTAACAACTTCTCCTTCTCCACTTTGCATAAGAAACGAATGATTTGTGACAGATCTTACAGTAGCTCGACTCCTCGGATTGTAATGTGTAAGCACTTGAATTAGATCCTCAGCATTATTAGGAATTTCACTACCAAAGCGATAAACCTTTGCCCGTTTCTTCTCGCCTTCCTTCTTGAAGGATTTAAGCAGTTTCTTCAATGGTCTATTCTTATGAGCAATGAATTCTTCAACGTCCTTGTCAGGAGGTACACCAGATACCATGTGACGGATAGTTGTACCCACACTGAAGGCATCACAAACCATTCCATAACTAGATACGCATTCAGCAAGAGATTCTTTCCTTCTATTTGCAGCACTACCACTCCTCTGTGAATGGAAGGAAGATGTCAGTGTATCAGCAAGGTTTCTAATCCCCGACAGTATCTCTGGTGCAGCGTAACTTCGGGTCCCTAAGGGAATCAAAAGATAATTCCACACAATGGCCACAAGCATATCCAAGAAGAGAGGTAGGTAGGGGGGTTAGTAATTAATTCAACCACAACCACACGATTACACATTCATATCTTGGTTTCACAATCAGAACACGATGTTACTTCCGCTTACCTAAAGCAGAGAGATCTCGTATCTTCTTTTGAGATATAGAAGAATCTCCTAAGTCATCTCTTTGTCTACCACGTCGAGATTTCTTGCTCCCAGATTTATCAAGAGACACGTCTACTAATGGTTCATCAATATTAGATTTCATATATGAAATTTTCTTCATTCTCTTGTTTGACTCCTCTTCTATATTTTCAGTTTCGTCTTGTACCTTCTTCAAACCAATATCTTCTCCAACATCACTTGGACACAATGCTCTCGCAAATCCGAAATCCACAATTGTAATTCGACATTGCTTAGCCATTCCTATTACCTTTACATTAGTGAAATCATCACTGAACCACTCCTCATTGTTAATCTGTGATTTCGATATGATGATATTGCATGGTTGTATATCCCTATGAATTACCGCGTGTCCATGTAAAAAGGCAACTGCATCAATCAATTGTCGAGATATGCGTTGTGCTATAACCATACCTAAAGCACCATTGTTAGTTATGATATGATTCAATGTAGGTCCTCTTGCTAATGATAATACTGCACAGTTGATGCCATTCTCTGATTTGCAATTATGTATCAATTGCAATATATTTGGATGTTTATATTTCGAACTTAGTTCGGATAATATTGAAATTTCACGCTTTGCATAACCATCATCTTTCATTAACTTGATGGCCACATGATCATCATTTGAATCTTTCTTTTTTGCCATCCATACACTAGCGAATCCGCCTTTGCCTATAACACGAATGGGTGTGTAGACATCACCAATATCTTTTGGCCATTGAGATGGCGGTGGTGGAGCAGCTGTTGTCATGATGTTATATACAATCAATCAATCGTCACCCTCTAAGAGAGGCTTGGGTTAGTTAACTACAACACTTGTACTATTCGAATAAGATGTACAGATCAGATTACTGATAGTTTATCTAAGGCGATAGCTTGGGGGGGCTTAGGGGATTTGCATTTTTCATTTTGTTGATGTTTTACTTTATTGATAATTGGGAGTCTTTAATAACAAATGGGAAATATGAGATAGAACTTGATATCTTAGATGATACGATATAACAATTAGGTGTTGTTAGATGGAGGTATCAGAAAGAAACCTGCGGCTGCCGCCTAGTAACAATATAAACTCTCATCTTACATCATCATAGCCAATATTAGGATACCACTGTCATTGCTGAGGGTATCCTACTCTGTACTAGAGGATGGGTCATGTATCACTCAGTGAATGATAGAATCTAAATGAAGGGTATGTATATGCAATACTAAGTTCTAGCGTTATGTTCAATACAGTCTTTGTTTTCTTCCTACTTGCAAGGTTCATTTCCGATTTGTCTCTATCTTGTGCATTAGTTTTCAACATGTAGTTGAGCACCTCTTTGGTATCTTGCCATATGCTTATATGGCATTATATACTTATTCTTATTGTTTATACTTCTCCTCCTTCTTCTTGATACTCGGTTATTCTAGTGCAAAGAACTCCTCGTCTTCAAGTATGTCATGCAAATGTAAGTTAGCATGTGAAGATACCTTCTCTTTTGATTCGTTCGTGTTGCTTGTATCAGCATCATGATGGAACAACTTATTGTTCAACTTTTCAAACATGTCATTATCAAAACGACCACGTCCAACACGGCTTGATACATTCTCAACTACACCACTGTCCTTGTCATCGACGTCATCATTATTATGAACGAGCGCATGGAAGAATAAATCTTCGTCTTCATACTCTTCGTCCTCCCAGCGAGGGTGCTTTGTACGACGACTTGTAGTCTTGACTTCATGGATATGTTCAATCTCTTCATCTGTGTGTTTGTCTATTTCTGCATAGCCATGTAATACATTTGTGACGGCGTCGGGGTACATTCCTGGATGGTACATTGTTCCGCCGCGGGGAACACTAAGAATGAAGAGGAGGAGATTGAGTGAGGGTATCCAAGCAACACCCTGTACATTATATATAAATAATATATATCTTACTTTCTAAACCATCCAGGAACACCTGAAACGGTGTGTATAGATACGACGAGGATTGCTAGAATTGTTTTCATGACTTGGATTTTATCGAGATGGATTTGCTTTTTCTTTTTGTTGTTGTTGATATCGAATATGATTTTATGGGATTGCAGTATATCACTACCTTCATCATGGCATTCGGTTGTATGAGATATTCTGACACCACCATCTTGCTTGTGTGTGTAGTATGAGAACGCCTCGCTTCATCAATTAAGTTGTTCTCCCAAACCCCCTCTCGATTGGGTGCCACGAAAAACTCGTGGGGCAGTAGATCAGACATAAGTATCATGTGCCCACGCCCACAAACGCCCTCAATATATTAGATTTGTGTTGTAGTTGACTTCATGATAGAGGTGGTAGTCTCTATTTTACTATCTTTTACTCTCTCTATTATACAATAGAATCATCTAGCGTCAAGTTTGTGATCAGTAGTGATTATAGTATTTTGTATGCATTAGAATATTACATAAGTTATCATTTATTCGTCATAACTTTTGCCTTTGCATTGCATCGAGATAACTGATAAGCCATAGCATACTATACTAAAGATATAAGAATTGACCTACTATATCATCAACAACATGACCGAAGAACGATGTTTCCCGGTATCAGATTCACTCGATCCAACAAATCCTGGTGATGAATATTATCAAAAACACATTATGGAGATTAGTAAGAAGTGTTGGGAATACTATGAGAGTAAAGATCGATACTCACAGGGTGGACGGAGTATTCAAATGGAAACATTGTATACTGGATCACTCGGACCGTGTTGTTATCTACGATATCGTATTGCAACTTCTTCGTCCTTCACTGGTGATATGAATGCCAAGTTTCAATTATTAAAAGATTGTCTTGCCGCGGCAGATAGTGTTCTCAAGAGAGTAAAGGGTAGTACAAGGAACTGGGATAATAGTCTGTTTGACAATAAAGAGGAGGTAGTAGAGGGGAAGCAGCCCGTTACTCTATTAAATGGGGAAAGAGTCGGTGCATTATCAATGAAGATTGTTACAATTCACAACCTATTGCCAATGATGAAAAATACAGAAGTTGATAAGGGGGATTTAGAACTGGGCGAGTTGCTTAGTGCTATCCAAAGTAGTATTAATGAGCTATTGGAATTTGCAACTAAATATATTCTAAGTGAGGCATTAAGTAGTTTTGAATGTGAAGTATTTGTAGGGAGAGCAGGATTTTTAAAATCTATCAAGTTTGTGCGGAAGGAATTAGGTGACATGAACTTCGGCAAACAAGTGGTAGTAGAGATACTAGAACAAGTGTTAGAGGAGGGATTGGATAATGGTAATGATAAGATGTTACTCTGGAAATACAAGCAAAAGTGTCAACTAGGATCTCTTCATGGTGTCGCGGGTATATTACATACATTGTTGGACTTTGAGGAGGAAATTGAAAGTATATCAGGCGATAGCTGGAAGATGATTGAGAATACAATGTTGAAGCTAGACGACAGTTGTTTGAAGAGTGGCAACCTAGCTCCAAGTCTAAAGTCTTGCCTACCCAGTGCAGCGCCGAAACGAGTAGATAAGCTTATTCAGTTTTGCAGTGGGTCTCCCGGACATGTACTACTCTTGACACAAATGTACCGAAAGAGCGTACAGCGTGAACAGGATCCTGTCCATGAATCAAGTCTACTGAAACCGTCGATAGAATATCTTGATCATGCTGCAGAGCTTGCAAAAGATGTGGTATTTCCTCGTGGACTGTTGCAAAAAGGAGTGGGACTGTGTCATGGTACAAGTGGTAATGCCTTTGTCTTCTTGAGTATATACCGTGAGATGTTGAAAACAAATGAAGAAGATGCAAAGGAGTGGCTAGACATGGCATATGGCTATGCTAATTTTGCCCTTGATATGCTAGATGAGTTGGAAGATGTTCCAAAAAATCCACAATCGCTGTATGAAGGGCTGGGAGGATTGGTTTGTCTGTTACTAGGACTTGTTGAAGGTGGTACGGGTACAAATGCAAAGTTCCCATGTTATGAATTTTGATGTGAGAAAAAAAACAAGCATGTAGAGTAATCGTATGTGTAAATAATAGTATTGGGGTTGTAAGGAGTTTGCAGAGATAGTACGGTAGCTGTAGTGTATTTTCTCTATCTTATATTGTGCGGTATACTATTTATGCAGGCCCCATCCTGAACTTTGGCTTCTTTCGACGGCCACCACCAAGAGTAGTCTTCTTCCCACGGGCAAACAAAGCCTGTTCCTGAGGCTTTGGTGGTCTACGAATCACCACCTTTCTTGGTTGTTCAGTAGTCTTCGGTTCCTCTTCCTTTGGAGCTGCCTTTTGTGGTGGTGAATCCTCTTCTTTTGCGGCTACTTTGAGTGATGCTGGGCTCATTTTTTGAGGTGATGGATCGATCGGTTTCTCCAATGCTTTAATGAGAGACTCATCGACTACTTTCCATAACGATAGAGCTTCAATCTTGGGTACAGGAACAATGTTACCGTCGCCACTACTTGTATTTGATTGTAAAAGAATCATATCTAACATTGATCGATCCAAACTACTACCAACTCCTCCATTGCTACTCAGGGGTAGAATTCCATCTGCGTTGAAAGACTTGTCGTGTAACTTCAAGTGACATGTCAACTTGCTCTGATTCTTTGATTGATTAGACATACTACCATCAATGGTTGTCAAATCATCCAAACTATTATCACTTTTGGGTATACTCTTCTTCGTCGCCACCACTTTCCATGGGAAAGAAGAAGTACACCCATCCAAGAATGCAGTACCCACAATATTGGCAACATCTTTGGCCTCCATGCCTTCTCGAATAATCTCAATACTACTGCAATGATCATCTAAATCAGCTACAGTAAGTGCCTTCTCTCCCCTCATGTAATAGTATTGATAATCACTTTTGATACCACCGTCTACATCTCTTTTACTACCGCTAGTACTACTAATAATATCACTACATTGACAAGTAGGTATTGCTACTAATGCTCCGTTACGGATAGCAACCGATACTGCAATTGAATCATCAGACATGTCATTTCCTTCTTCACCCCAGAAATCTGCCTTCTTTACTACATGACAGTGGCTTGTTCTACCCTCACTGACAACCTCCGAAGGGAATATGAGAAAATCAAATGTAACGTCGACAAACAAACATTTTGGATTGACATCATCTTCATTGAGAAAGTTTGAAGGTACAGCGGGTAGATTCCATGGCATACGCACATTTGATGATGATCTCCAATTAGCACGAAGACAGTGTTGTTGGTTCTGCTTTGGGTTTTGCAACTCTGATTCGTAGGCTAAATGTAGTGGATATGTGATACGTTATATTTTGAAGTATCAAGTATCAACACGAGAACGATAAGATACAATGATATTTATTATGTTGTGTTTGAAGAAGTAGTATCAACACAGGAACGATAAGATACGATATGCAACAAGAGAGGCAATAAGTAGCAGTAGCAACAACATGCCAATGATCTTACACATCTTACTTACCTTGTCGACAGACTTTGTTCACCTGCTTTTCTCCAAGTAGCCTCTTTGCAAAATGATACCCAAACTGATGTATATATTGAGTATTTCCCACTGGTGATGTGGACGGTTGCTTCTTACTAGTAGGAAAGTCCATGAGGTCAGATAATTGGTTTACTAGTAGGAAAGTCCATATATTATATCGGCATTGAGATTGTGTTTTGAGTGTTTTTGAGTTGCTGAGTTTGACATAGAAAGATACGAATATCTTCTTGCAAATCTTTATACGTCCACAAAATCATGAAGCATCATGATCAATACATATGATTGATTGTCATGTAAGTGGATCGGGCGGTATTATCGACGCACATATCTATTGGTAGTGGCTCCGGTTATTACAGGATACCGTCGTGGATCTTTCATTTTTTTTCATCGTTTGTCAGTTATCTAGTCAGTTGTCAGGATTGATGCGGGTGAGTGTTACTGATGTATTAGCGTTTCATCATAATTTAGGTTGTCTGTTTGCTGAATATGATCTAGAAATGGGTAGTTTTATTGTAAATGATAGAAGGATGGGCGATGGCGTAACTCGAACATAATACTACATCAACATCATCATTAAAGACGTCACTCTCGAATAAATAACCCTCAATACATCATTAAAGAGACATCATCGCCACACAATAAGAGCAAACATCATGGCACTCTCAAATAATAATTCTCTATCACCAGATATTACTCACATTAATAATCATACTGAGGAAATATGTCGCACTATTAAGCGTGTTTTCCATCACAGAAGAGCTGATATCGAAGATCAAAGGCAGATTATTACAACCACGCGACTGTGGGTTGAAAAAATATTACGTATCACATCATGTGAAAGGCGAGTTGCAATAGGCAATGCCGTTTCATCAATAATATGTATATTAGACGAGGTTAGTATACAATTGGCTGTAAATAGAAAGAAGAAGAGATTACAAGCTCTGATGAAAAGTACTGAATATACACCTCAAAAACGAAAGCGTAGACAACGTACAAATACATCAGTTTTGTACGATACTGGATCTATTGATGAAGAAGAAGATGACTTACCAAATTTGTATCTGAGTAGTAATTCTAATTGTTATCAGCGTGCTAAACGATCTTCATGCTCAATGAAGGATGCGATGAACGCTCCCGTATCACAACCAGTAGAAGATGATATAGATTTAATTGTCAAGAAATTGAAGAGAGATTTATACAAACACTTGGCAGAATTTGATACTAATGAGATCAAAGCTGCTTTAGTGAATGACAAGCAAGATATTGGATGTGACAATATAATACAAACAAAGATTAAAGAATTGGTATCTACCCTTTTAAATCGGATGGATGTACATCCTTCTTCTCCAGCGCTGCGCCTAGCAACAATCATTACAATAGATTCTCTTCATGAGTTATTGGAGTCGAGAGATCTAGGATATCGTTCACTATTGACTGCGCTATTACAAGCAGATTATTCATGGAGTCTAAACTTTTATGCAGAGATACTTTCAGAGTGTAGTATGTATGAAGCCCCTATTAGACTATTGCAAGGTTTAACTACTTTGATGCAACGAGCTCTCGATGTACACAAACTGCAGAATAGTATTGAGCACTGTGCTGAGATTAGAAGAGCAATCTCTCATATCATGGTTCGACGTCAAAGTGTACTATCAAGTTGTGGTCAAGAGTCAAAGTACTGCTTAATCTTGAAAAAAGAAATAGATTGTTACAGATGTGTATGTGATAATATGTCACTTGAATTTGATAGCATATCACACTGGATATCTCCATCAATGTCAAAAGACGTTAAAGAACAAACAATACCCGCTCTTCAATCAGAAGGCATACTATCATTATTTTCAATCAATGAGGATGAAGATGATTGCACTGAACAGCCAACAATGGCAAACGAACCATATCCGTTTCCAGAGAGCATGTCCCTTCGAGCAGCTTATGATAGATTGGGATATGAAGGGGATAGGGATAAACTCATCTCTGATGCTAAATTGTATGAACAGACAGTAATGCAACAAGATTATTCAGATCCTTTGCATTATAAAGATGAATGTGGGCCATTATCAAATATGAGTGATGATGTACTCGTCAATGTGCTTTCCTTTCTCGGGTTTAGATCTTTAGCTCGGGCATCACAGTGCTGTAAATCCTGGAACCGAGCGAGCAGTTCGTCAACAATGTGGGCAGGAGTTTACTTCAATAAGTATAGACGAAGATGCAAATTTGAGTTTGAATACAATCCAAACGATGATGCAGCGTCAACCATTCAACGGAATAATAGCTTTAAGGGATTCCTTACGAGATGTCACACGCAGGAGCAAATAGAAGGCCATGACTTTGATTTCAAACGCATCTTTAAGAGCAGATATACTAAAGAAAAGATAGGGAATGCAAGAACTTGTAATGTGATTGGATGCATGTACATGATACATAATAAAACACCCGAGCAATGTGCATCACACATGAAGAGGTAAGTAAGATGACTACTGACTGTGTTTATCTCGACTTCATATCACTCACTCTATTATCTTTTCATATCCTTAAACCAAACACTTAGACATGAGACTTCCATTAGAGTTAAAAGCAATCATAACAAAAGATGCAAAGCTCTGAAGAAGAAAGTACAAGACTTGCAAGAACAAACTGCAGAGTGGGCCGAGTTTAACGCTCCTATGCAAACCAACATGAAGATTAATAGTCCCAAAGCAGTATTGAGAGATCTAATCTTCCCGTTTCTGGACTACAAATCTGTTCTTGTGTCTTCTCAAGTATGTAAACTGTGGTCTGAGCTAAGTGGATCGACTACACTTTGGAAAGCCTTATATAAACACCACTTTGGTGCATGCTCAATAAAATACACATCTCCTTCATTATTGCCCATTAATAATTTGAATTGGAAGCAATTCTTCCAAACTGAGATGTTTGCAAAGAAGAGAGTGAAAGATTATAAAAACCCTCTTGGCTGGCCTCTTTGTGTATGTTCAGTACCAAATTGTAATAAAGAATTCCAAAGCAAGGTACTATTCGAGCTCCATATGCTAAGACATGAGGAAATGTACTGCTGTGAAGCCAAGAAAATCATGGCTTCAACTGATTGGCAGTACAATTAATCTTCTTGACTTTGCAACCAAGAGCGTATCCTAATCTACTTTAGAGATATACAGGCGAAGGTAGCTATCGATCAAACATGAAGACTACTATCTTTACTTTGTATTATAGATCTGATCCTCGTACAAGATATGTTTAACTTAACAAATTACATTTAGATGGAATAATCAAGTCTGTGTTTCCTCTTTTCAGGTACTGCTGTGAAGCCAAGAAAATCATGGCTTCAACTTGGCGGTAATCTATTTGTAGTTTTAACTTAACAAATTAAATTTAGATGGATTAATCAAGTCTGTGTTTCCTCTTTTCAGGCACTGCTAACACTACCGTCATTCAGAGGTTCAACATCAGCTCAATATATTCCATACTTCTCGATCTATTTACTTCTCCTCGCAGTAATCTCGGCAGATATTACATAGTCCTCTGCACCACTACCAGGCAGCCATTGTGATATGATGGCCCTACTCTCCTCCTTTAAGTTAAGCTTGATGTCTTTAAAGCCTGCATCAACTAAATATTGTTCAAGGGACACCATTTCCGGCGCCCCTGTAACTCAGCAGGCCAAGGCCTCAGCCGTCTTCAAGTGTTCAGGAATGATCTTTTCAGGACGAATTACAACATCAGATATGGCAATTCTACCCCCTGGCTTGAGGCATCGATGTATCTCCCTAAATACTTGAGGCTTATGAGGTGATAGATTGATGACGCAATTGCTAATGACAGCATCAGCGGTATTGTCAGCAATAGGCAAATGTTCAATCTCTCCGAGTCTAAATTGAACGTTCTTTGTGTTGCGTTTAAGTGCATTCTGTCTTGCTTTATAGATCATGTCAGGTGTCATGTCGATTCCGATAACACTTCCTGTATCGCCGACAAGATCGGAAGCTAGAAAACAATCAACACCAGCCCCTGATCCAAGATCAACAATTGTCTCACCCTTTTCAATATTAGCAAATGAGATTGGATTACCACATCCAAGGCCGAGGTTACTATCTTTCCCAGCCTTTATGATTTGTTCCTGTGTATACCCGAGAGTTTCAGGATTAACACTGACGCAACATCCTCCTCCTTCTCCTTCCGATTGGTTGACTGTGTTGGCATAGGACTGTTGAACTAAACGCAATACCTCTGAGGGATCTGATGGCACATTGGCATCCTTGGATCCATCTGGGCAGCATACTGCTGAATTGTTTGTAGTATTTGGAGGGCAGCAAGAAGTATTGGAAGAAGGAGGACAGCATCCGCTCGAAGTACTTTCAGTAACAGCCTTCTTTAGCTGCTCTCGTATTGTATCCAAGGATATACTTGCTTTATTATCAGATGATGAAGCTCCTACAACATTGCCATGTTTATAAATTTGGTAAGAAGGTACATCATTTAATCCAAGTTCAATGGCAATCTCTTCTAATTCATCTGATGCATCAGTTTTGATAACATATACATTTGGTTTAGTTGTGGTTGATGTGCCACAACAACTACCACTATCATATTCTTTTTCTAATGTTGATATATCTCTTAATAGTAATTTACTCTTTGGAGCAAAAGAGGCCACAGCAACAACGAGAGACAGTTGTGATTTACATAACTGTTCTTTGATATCATTTGCTGTGGCGTCTTCGTCCACATGATGTAAAAAGGCGCTCATTATTGGTCTATGGAGGTAGTGATTTAGTGGTAATTGTTGTCTTTTGTGAAACGTTATTGCAAATGTTGTGAATAGTTGTAGTTGTAGAAGTAGTATGATTAGGAATGTGTATACCTTCATATAAATTTGATTGGCTTCAGGCTTCAATTATTATCACAGAATCACAGCCTCTAGCACTTGAATGTATGAATTATTAAATTATAGGCTTTTAATTCCAATGTTTCAAAGACACCACAGCAATGTAAAGAGCGTATATACCTAAGAGATATTGCAGTTTAATATGCACTGACGCTGGCTGTTACTGCCTAGAGAGCCAACCCCCGGATAGGTAGAAGGATCTTGAGAAGGAATATAATTGCGAAGCTCATTATTGCTCTTCACTCTCACTCAAAATCTCTCACTGAATTGCTCCTATTGCAACTTGTGGCGGGTTCAAATCAATCGAGGAATACCTTATATCAATCAATAGGTACATATTATGGCTGAGCAGGTATCACAGCAAGTTGCTGTGGATCCAGTTCCAGAAGAGCAAATAATGAAAGTTCCAGAGCAACAACAAAAGATATACTCTCATAGTGAACCTAAGGCAATAGATCCCTCTGCCTATCGATATTCACAACCTCCTCAAAAGCGTGCCGCTGGTCCACAGATTTGGGCTGTTGTTTTAACACTTGGTGGGTTATATTATATATGGACTCGTGTACTTGGCAAACGTAAGTAGTTGTGTATGTATTAACATATGATGAACATGAACATATGATGGAACACAATTTATAATATCTGATCATCTCCATGCATAATATTGTATATTATAATATTAGCCCTGCCATCTCGAGCTGGACTTCGTGGAGGTAATTCGATGGCCAAACGGAGTGTAATTGGTGGTAATAGTAGTAGTAGCAATCGTCAGGCAGAGATTGCAGCGGCTCGAGAGAGACAGCAACAGAAACTTGAGTTGATGTCTAAGGCCAAAGGTGATAAGAATAGCAATATTCGTGAACGTACTAATGCAACAACTACCTCTGGAAATAGTAGCAGTAGTAACATATCTATACTGCAACAGCAACAATTATTAAAACAACAAAAGGCTGATCGTGAAAAGCAACAAGAGTTGGATAATAAGAAAAAGAAGCAAAGGCAGTTGTATCTTAAACAAAAGGCCGAACGTGAAAAGGAAGAAGAAAAACGAAGGAAAGATGCTGAATTAGGACCGGGTTGGGAGTATAGACAAGATCCTAGTGCTGCCGGTAATTCACATAACAGTATGGATCCTCAAGCTGGAAGTAATGGAGGAGGATATAAACCACAGACTTGTACAAAACGAGGTGGATGAGGAAGGTAACTCTCCCTCGTTTATTTGCTCATGTGTCATGTGTTCTTATTAAATCTCTCTGTAATGGCTGACTTAAGTGCCATATACAAAGAGTTTAAAAAGGAGTTGTGACATGTGAAGCAAGAGGGAGAGTTCTTCTCGGTTATATTCAACCGACAACTTGAAAGGGATTAAGAAAATCGAATGACGCCATAGGAGCTTGCTGCTTGCAGATTCTATGGCTGACATGATTTCTATCCAATATCCTTTTCAATGTTGTCAAGGTGGGCATATTGAAAGTCGTGATTGTATTTTTGTGGGGTGTTTGGGATTGTTTGTATAGGAAGTATGGATAGTGTATATTAAGTACTTTCTCTACATTTCTTACTCTTACTTTTAGAACAAACACTTAGTGCCAACAACAAAACAATCAGGGTGCATTACATACCCCCTCAAATAGATTTTCTTCTCTTTTTCTGATGCGCCATGACAACAATAACTAGTTGTTGAAGATAATATGCGATCAACTTCTTGATCTACTTGCCTATTTGAGCCACCTATTAGATGACTCATTCCTTCGCTTAAGGTCCATTTTGATTTCTAGAGACAAGAAGATGAATGATTCGGTAAGAATAAGAACATACTTGACTATTGAGCAACAACATAGAAAAGTACTTACTCTCCAACGCCTCTTTATCATCTATAACCCAAGTTTTGGCCCCACTTCTATCAGATTTCAAGAGGCGACCTCCAGTTCCAGCTTCCTTCTTGAAACTGGAGAGTAGCTCATGCTTCATTTCATCAAGTAAAGGGTTTTCGTCAGCATTTTTGCGAGCCCCGAGTTCCTTGAACTTCTTCTCCATGATTGATTTATACTTCGGGCTCATTAAGGATAGGACAATATCATTTTCTTCTGCATCACTGAAGCTTGTCTTCTTTGTGATTGTTGGTTTGGGGGTTGCCTTGGCTCGTGACTTCTTCTTCTCCTCGGGACTCTTCTTCTTTACTAAAGTGATGCTCTTCTTTGTGTCAGTCTTAGGAGACGATGAAGCTTTCTTTGGGCTAACACTTTTCTTCTTCAACTTCTTGCCTTTACCGATAGCAATCTGATTGGGATCACAAGATCTAGTGTGATGTGCAAAGCTAGCCGCTGCCGTTTGTGCCGACGCGAACGTAAAAGACTTGTTGCAAAACTTACAATCAAATGTAACCTGCTTCTTTGAGGCATTCTTCTGTGGTAATGGGCTCTTCTTCTTGGGTGGTACTTTGACAACCTTGGTATCTTTCGCCTTGACGACAGGAGATTTGATACTCTTTTTACAACTCCTCTTGTGATTGGCAAAGCTAGCACTAGCAGTCTTCTTGTTTGCAAAGTGGAAATCCTTCTTACACAATTCACAATTGAATGTTACACCCTCGTCTGACTCTGTGGTTGAAGGTGGTAGTGCTTGCTTTTTGTGTGGTCGTTCCTCTACTTCCTGATCTTCAGTTTGAGCCGATCGTTTACGAGATCTTGAAGTATTGGAGCTCTTACGACGGAAGTCTGGGTGATAAAACGCACCGTTAGGATAACCGCCGAAGGACGGTGGTTGAGTAAAGCCATAGTTATTGAGCTGAATGTACAGCGAGTTGAAGTTATTGTGATTGAAGAATCTCAATAGATACGGACCGAGCTTCTCCTGACTCTGATCATGAATGTAAAACGCTTCTCCACCCGGCGACCAACTAATTACAGCGGGATCCGTCTCAACTACATGGGTGATCATATCACGAAGAGCTTCAGCGAACGGCTTGGTAGGTGGTGCTTCGTCCATCTCCACATCTTCCTCATCTTCTTCATCGACCTCGGTAGTGGCATCAAAGTGCCGGTTTACATCTGCCATACTCCTGAAACGAAGACCATCAGGAGACAGGTAATACACGTCAGAATCCTTTTTACCAACTGTACGACGAGGTACAATCTGTTCAACCCAGTCTTTGCCAAGGTGAGACTTGAAATATTGTACACCGGTATCATCTTTCAATTTTCCCCGGTTATAATTGCCGACAGCATTCATCTCAGACAAAGATACGATACTACCTCGATGCTGACTTGGTGAGGTGCATCTTTTAGGCTTGGGCTTTGAACTATTTGCGGTGGGTTTCTTGGCTTGTACTTCTTCCTCCTCGCCAATCTTCTCTAGCTCCTTCATAGGAACGTTGAGCCAGTGGTGCTTTGAATCCATTCGACGACGAAGCTGCACGGTAATATAATCTAACGCTTCTGCATCGTCCAGCAGCTCATACAATTCTCCTCGTCTTAGCTTCTTCCAGAAACGTCCTTTCTTTCCCATGCCCTTCTTGAACGTGTTGAATATCTCTTCTCCTACCAACCTTAGAGCTGAAGTTTCTTCCCCTTCTAATCTCTCACCTAACTTCTTATATTGAATAAGCATAATTCTCCTATACTTGCTATTCTTTGTGTTGAGAACGGTATCGTTTGGCTGTATAATCAGATCGGGTACTTCAGCATCAGCCATTGCTTCATCTTTGACGGAAGTTGACGCATATTCATCGAGCCAGTGTTTGGAGCTCTCCATCCTTCGACGTAAATCATTACCAATTTCTGTGTAGTTTTAAAGATAGAAGTATAGAAGTGAGTAAATGGCAATTGATCCGTGAAATATACACAGACAACAGCAGCTACACTTACTAGTCAAAGTCCATGATTCGTCAGCAATCTCATACTTCCCTGTCACCCTATCATACTTGACGAATTGCCCATCACTACCCTTCATCTTATCAGCCATTGTTTCGTATATTTGACGTGCTACTTGGCGTACAAGATCGGGTGTTTCAGACGAAGTCTTCTTGCCGATCTTTCTGTATTCATTGAACATGAGTTCCTTGTAGTTGGCATCGGAGAGGCTGATAAGGGTATCGTTTGCAGTCGGCTGAATAGCCAGTGCGGTAACAGGCTGCTGCCTCTTAACCACTTTCTTTGATTTTGAAGATATCGGTAGATTTCGATTCTTCCGAGGACGGCCAGGGCTATTTGATTGAGTTCCAATCTTCGTAATGTTCGCAAAGAGTGACTCTCGTGTACTATCTCTAGTAAAATGAGGATGGACGAAGGCGCCCGTGGTACCACGACCTAGTATATCATCCTTGGTTTTTGTCCATCCATAAAAGTCTGGAAGATGCGCGTTGTAACGATTTACGAAGACGAAAGAGAGACGGTTGTAACATATGTTAGTATATGAAGATTACAAGGGCAATCAAATCAGGCAGATAATGGTCAGATAAATAGCCAAGTCACCAAGACTTCATACTGAACACACAATAACATACGACAAAACAACACAAACGCGGACTTTCAGCACATTCTAGTCAGAGAGGATAGCTTGTTGTGGCGGAAGTAACGGCTCAATATCTCTGGCATAAGTGTTGGCTCTTTCACAATGAAGGCAGTACCATCGGGAATCCAGTCGAGTACATGCGGTTGATAAGTACTGCACTCATTGACCAACCGAAAGAGAATATCAGGAAAGAACTGTTTCTTACTGGAAGCGTCCAACATCTTGGGGATAGCTGCGGCAATAGAATTGCCGTGAAAACTTACACTGACGTTGTCCTCCCCTTCTGACATATAGGACGACGAAAAGGAATCGTCTTCTAAAGCACTATATGATTCTTGTACTCTACGCGAGGGTTTACGTGACCTCTTTGCTTTTGGGTGTGATGTTGTGGTGTTCATGGTAAAGTCTTGTGAACGGCTCACTCTTCCACCTCTTCTGTCTTTAGCAAGTGCAGCACGGACGAGGTTCTGAACTTGTTCCGTCCTGGCTTCACTGCCATAGGATGAATAATCTTCATCACCACTATCAGATAACTCTTCTTCGTCGACGACATTATCTAATTCCGTCTCCATCCGACGGTGCTTATCTCTTTGTCTAGCTCGTTGAAGTGTCGTAAATCGACGTGATATCTCCTTATCATTACGCCCATTATTAAATACTTTGGCCATCTTTGACCATTTACTTCCCCACTCCTTTTGATAATGCTCAATCATAGAATCTTCTTCGACGGTCCAATCTTGACCACGTGTTACAGTTCCTCTACCGTGGATAATATTGAGCATAACTTGTGTATCATCTCGGTGACCACCACGTTTCTTACTCTTCTTGGATGAGAAAGGACGTCCATCGTGCATCATTACCACATTATCATTCCCTCCTCTCTGTGATGGGGGAAGGATAACACGTGGGTGGATTGGAGATCCTGGATATTTCTGAACAGCTCTGTTTGGATCATCCACCTCTATCATTTTAGTCCAATCGATACCAATAGAATTTAATTGACGAATACGGCCGGTAATAATACCAGTCGGTTTCTTAATACCAATACCATACATTTTATATTGACGGCGTTGTGCATTTAACCAATCAGATATTCGTGGAGGGATCCTTGTATTACCTAGTTCAACAAAATCACGCGTTTGGTTGAACATCTGCTGCCACGTGATACTGCCGTCGTCACCATTAGCTCGAGCTACTGCTGGTAGTATTGGTAGTTCGAAGGCATAATTATTACTCGTTGGTGAAGTAGTTTGATGCTCGTTGTCTGTCTTGGCGTGGTGGTTGATACCATCAATTGGTTGCGTGGACGAGGAAAGAGATGATGATGACGATGATGTGCCCATATGCACCGAATGAATTTCCTCACTCGCCGCAGCTAGCAAAGCATCCATAATTATCTGTTGTATCAATAGAAGGAATCAACTTAGTATTTTATGCGTGATGAATCTTTCACGTGAACGAGGAGATCAATTTATTTAATAAAAATCTGGATACCACGACAACTTGTTATTTGTTGTTGATTATAATTATGGTGAGAATGGTATTATCTATTGATGTATTTAGAAGGAGTTTATTGTATTTGATATCTGTTTCTTCGTCGTCGTATTAATAGCGTGTTAGTTGTGCGCGATCTTTTGCGAGTTGTGACAAGAGATGTAGGCACGATCTAAAAATGACCGTTTGGCGAGTATTCTACACTGGTCTAATTATGCCGCCTCTACATAGAGTATACAGGTATATTGCTCATGACATATAAAGTCGTATCTCTTAAAGAAGGTGTGTTGAAAGAAGAAGTTAAAACGGAAATATTGTAGTGCCTACAACAAACATATGCCTCAAAAATAAATACTCCATATTATTACTCTCATTTCAATTACCAAGTTTGGCGTATTATTATTATCATATCTACAAGACAAGACATCACAAATACTAACAAACAATAACACAATACAATATCATGTCACGCTTACAAGAAACACTTGCAACTATACCCCTTGCAACTCGATTTATTATGGGGTTGTGCATACTAACATACATGTATCAATTACTAGCAGATCCGCCATTACATAATTATACCATGGTACCAAAGAATGTCATTTATGAACATGAATTCTATAGAATATTCACTTCCTCCTTGTTTCATGGTAGTCTGATGCATATAGGCATGAATATGATGTCTACAATGGCGATTGGTAGTATGCTTGAGAAACAAATTGGTACATTAATGATGGGGATAACGATTTTCCATGGTATTATTCTAACATCTACAATATATATATTTATAGCATGGTTGTTATATGTTTCAATTGGTTATGAACATTTGATGATGCAACATAGTGTGGGCTTTAGTGGAGTAATCTTTCAATTATCCGTATTAGAATCAAGCTTGAGTCCGCACAGGAGTCGAAGTGTCTTTGGTGTCTTCACTGTATCATCAAGGATGTATCCATGGGCACTGGAAAGTCCACGTTTGTATTGTTTCGTTATGTGAATTCATGTCAATATAATGTCTCGGTGATTTGACTACTTCATTTGAACTTAGTTTACCTTTAATTGATTGATTTTGTGAACCACATGTACTAACAGAAGTATAATCATCTCTCTTCATCTTCACAAACCGGTGAAACGCGCATCTTCCAGCTAGTTGTACTCCAGTTCATCATGCCCAACATATCTTTTCTCGGACACCTATCGGGTATATTAGTTGGTACATTACAATATCATGGATTGTTGGACAAACTCTTTCCATCACATGCCTATCTTCTTGAACGTGAAACTGATGATAGATTAGAAGTGTTGAGAAGACAACCAGGGTATGTATCTACTCCTGAAACGTCGCCATTAATGGGGGAGACTGTCCCTGATATAAGATCGTCACTGTTGGCATCTCTTGGTTGTGTGACCTTGTTTGTAAGCAATGTTTGTGAAACAATCAAAGTAATGATATTTGGCCGCGGACCAGAAGCAAATGCTATACAATTGAATGAGTTGAATGAACTGACTGCCGCTTGGGGATCAAGTGATGTAAATGCAAATACAGCTGGAGCAGGGACAATACTGGATGACATGGAAGAGGATGATGAAGAGTGGTAGGTCTTCCAGCTGCAATACAACGAAGTACTGACGAAATGTAACATGAAGAGAGAGAGGAAGAATTCCTGGATTCAATTATATAATTATATAAACTTATATTAATATATATTATCATTGGGAGAAGATGTCAATAACGTGCCCAGCGCGCACGCTCCAAATTATCGAATAACCCATAAAGGCTCTCGACGGTGGTGGTCTTGTGACAAAGTGACAAAGAATCTCGCATCGGCAAAAAGTTGATCAACAGAAATAGCTCACTCTTTGTTTGTTCTTCTTCATAATATGCGGCATTTGATAAGACTCTTGTAGTAGTGTACTCTTGATGCATAATATCAGTAACCGATTTACCGGGTATATCTGTAGTAGGCTACGAGTAGATACCACAAAATAGATCAGGATACTTATACTTCCAGCTTCATCATCATATATACGGAGTATAGATATATTATTGCTGAAGTAGGTAGTAGTATCATGAGCAATCGTATTACTTCTGCAATTTTTTCGCGCCGAGCACGAGAGAATCTCGTGAAGATATTATTTGGTAACAACACTAGCACATCTAAATCCACATTAGAAGGAGTTAAAGATATAGATAGACATAGTCACAAAAACAGGAGAAGACGAAGATGTGATGCATCTAATTCCACTGGTACTAATATGAAAAGACATTCTTATTCTCAACTTCGGTCCGCGTATCTTGACAAGGTACATTCTATGCATCCCGACAAGCTACAACAAAACCGGACACAGAACAAAGAAGATGTGCACATACAATTCATTGAATTAAAAAATGCATGGGAAGAGTATCATTCATCAGTTCGTATTGTGCAGAGAAAGAGTAACGACAAGAGTATACAATCTTTAGATAATGATGATGATAATGATTACTGGGAAGAAGATGGCGATAGCTTCACATTATTTGGTGTTGGATGTTCTTTTGCAGACTCGCAAGCTGAACGAGACCAAAGGAATAAGATTATGGATCAAGCATCGCGTGGATGGTTTTCATCGGGCTCTATATCAGTTGCAAATAGAAATGATGATACAAAGAATAAATCATATGATACAAAGCAACACGCAACCGCAACCACGCTAAGTCAACTTAGTGATGATGATATGTTCATATCTACTGATCAATGTACAAATGAAGATTCTCCTATAAGAAGAAAGCATCTTGTCGATAATCTATTTAGAAAGAAAAGATAACAGAACAAAGCAAATTTATTCATATATGAATATTCGAACTATAATACTTTTGCCTTAGGACAAAACAAACCTTTCTTGCACAATTGGCATAACTGCGACTGATGCCCTCTATCTGTCACACTAGTTCTTGAATCATCATTACACTCGTGCTCTATCAACTTGACATCATAGTTTTCCTTGCAATTGAGACACCCCGGAAATGTATGGGGAGGGAAAGCTCCATCTTCTTCTGGCCCTTTGCTTTGTATCTTTAGTGCCCCAGCCCACCACCATCTACCGCAACCGCATTTATATTTTCCTGAATATCTACACATCTTGCCCTCATATAGGCTTGGATATGATCTGTGTTTGGATAGTGGACGCTTACAGTATTTACATTCTTCCTCTGTTGTACTTCTATGATATTGTTTTCCCATACCAAAAGAGTAATCAGCATCTTTCGTTTCCTTTTTATTATATCCATAAGAAGAAGCACAATCTGTTTTGCAATTTCCTGTGTCATATGTCGTGTAAGCTGCTTCTTTTCTATCTTCATTAGCAACAGATGGTTTATTTTTGGTCTTCTGGTCTATTCTTGGACGCTTTGTGGCGCGTTCTTTTGGATGTGTATCAACATCGACATTGTATGAAGATTGATACTCCCTTTCGTCTTCCTCAATCATTAGTTTCAATCTCTGATTATGCCAATCGGAAAATGTAGATTTAATAGTATCCTTATCTTTCCCTTGAAATAGTAGCGTACCTGTTGTTTTATAGAAACTCATGGTGCCCTGTCCTACATTACATAACCTTTTCAGAAGTTGACCATTTGGCTTTTGCTCCCATAGTTCATTGTTGTTGTTTGTATCATTTGAATTAATCTCCATCTCCCGTATAAAGGCCTCACATTCAGTCTTTGTACTTTTCTGTCCTTTGTTCGGGAGTTTTGGAATTGAGTTAATCTTGGGCATTTGTATAACTGGAGACGACTGCTGTGTTGCTGATGCATTATTGTTAACATTACTTGTTGTGGTCGATGACGGTGACGATGAATTTGCTCGTATAAATACTTCAGCTTCATGGTTTGATTTGAAGCTTTTAAAGATGGCACCACTATATCCCGATATCTGCATACCATTTTATACATAGGTACACATAACATATTGGAGAAGGGTATACTAAGTTGGTGCATGAGATAAATTGTCATTGCAAAAAAAAAGTTACTCACCTGTTTCTGACATTCAACCCAAGAATTATAAACGCCAGGAACTCGTCCTATGGCAACGGCATATACTTTAGGCCCTTTTGACTTTGCCATTTTATAGACGCCGCCTTTCTTTCTTTAGCCCAAACTATTCTCCTTGATCTCTTGATCCATATGACAAAGATACCGCCTCGTGGAAAAAACGCACGAAGTAGATAAAGTTTGGTTGAACATTTGTTGCCACGTGATACTTCCATCGTCACCATTCGCTCGAGCTACCGCTGGCAATATTGGTAGTTCGAAGGCGCAATTACTCGTTGGTGAAGTAGTTTGATGCTCGTTGTCTGTCTTGGCGTGGTGGTTTATACCATCAATTGGTTGCGTGGTGGACGAGGAAAGAGATGATGATGATGCATATGAATTGATTTCCTCACTCGCCGCAGCTAGCAAAGCATCCATATTGAGAAGGGATTTATATGCTGTATAATAGAAGGACAGTTCTGTAGTATTGTTGCGTTATCGTCTCGTCTCGTAAGCGTTGTGCTCGGACTGAGTTGTTGATTTGTGTGAGTAAATTTCACGTGAGGATTGTTAATTGAAATTGAAATTAAATTGTGTGATGCTCACCACCCCTTTCTTCTCAAAAATAGTGAGGAAGGGATTATATGTCGTATAATAGATGGACTTATATTATAACTGGTTGGAATCGATGTCTTCTTTAGTTGTAGCGTTGTTTGTTGTGATGCGATCTTTATACTGTGAGTTTCATGAGATTTAGATCGTGTGGATAAAATGAGCGTTTGGCGAGTACCCGTTAGTCACCCCTGCCCACCTCTAGCTTGGTAGATTATTATTCATTCATATGCAGCACCAATTGAAGGATAGATGATAGAAGATAGACGCCGATATCATTACAGGGTGAAGTCAAATCTCTTGAAGAGTTGTGTTCAAAGAAGTTAAAGCGAAATATTCTGCAATATCGTACAAACATACAATACTCCACACAACATCAACTCATTTACCTACAACATACACACACGCATACCAAATACTGCACACAACACAACTCCTATTTATTCACTATTAATACACTATCATGTCACGCTTACAAGAAACACTTGCAACAATACCCTTTGCAACTCGATTTATTATGGGATTGTGTATCCTTACTTACTTGTATCA
>Ga0214481_100074_pt1 | contig 41838 bp, 25 predicted proteins | sample M1_20Mar14CPVII9_4_FD_165057 | JGI IMG/M metagenome (GOLD analysis project Ga0214481, IMG submission 165057) | Marine eukaryotic communities from Monterey Bay, California, United States - M1_20Mar14CPVII9sort6BwellG10 | ecosystem: Environmental > Aquatic > Marine > Unclassified | place: USA...
AAGTGAAAATCCGAAGGCTGATTTGATCTCTGTCTACTACTTTGTGTATTACCACCAAAACTAAAACCAAATGGAGAGGAAAAGAAATGATCAAATGGATCATGACAATTTCCTCCTCTATCGATGCAGGTTCCAATGTTTGAAACTCATTCACAATGCGGACCGCAATGTCCAAGGGAAGGCTGCTTTTAAAGTTAGAAAGAACGGAGTGCTGTTAGTTTAAAACAGAAAGGAAATGGTGGCATTAGATGTCTATCATTTTGATTTACTAGTGTTAATATGTGTTAAAAGAGTATATTAGAGCTACACGTGTTGATATAAGAAGCTACATACCATAAACTACTACTAAGTACGGCTATGAGGTACTGTTTGTAGATGGGATCTGGTGTAGATTTAAGAGATGGAGAATGTGACGCTATACCCAAAGGAGGTTTCAACTTGCAAACGTGAAAACACGATGATGATTAATTTTGGACTTCAGATTTCAATAATAAATGCATGTAAAGAAGTTGCAACTAAGTATTATGCCTGTGCATGCAATAAAGCCATTACTAATATGCCGAAGCGTCACTCACAACAATCGTCTTCATCTACCGCCGGTTCACCACCAAAGCGGCGCTCACAAGATGTGAATAGTAGTAGCAGAGATACATCCAACTCTACAACAACAAATCAGCCTAACTTTGATTCATCATGTCCATATCAAATCCTTGGTGTACCGCGTAATGCCACTATTCAACAGATTAAACTATCCTATAGAAAATTGGCATTAAAACATCATCCAGATAGACAATCATCAGAAGCAGATAAGGATACTGCTCATCATATCTTTTCGTCTATTGGTCACGCTTATGAAATATTATCAGACGATAACAAGAGACAACAGTATGACGAGGGTTTGCAACAAGAACAGTATCAGCAACAACATCAACGTAGAGGAGGAAATTGTCATGATCCATTTGATCATTTCTTTTCCTCTCCATTTGGTTTTAGTTTTGGTGGTAATACACAAAGTAGTAGACAGAGATCAAATCAGCCTTCGGATTTTCACTTTACTGATCCTTTCCAATTATTTGAACAATTCTTTGCAGATGAATTGGGACGTAATAACAACAACAGTAGTCAAAGGCAACAGCGACAACAGCGCCAGCAGAATGGCATGAGAAGTGATCCATTTGCGTCAGATCCATTCTTCTCTGATCCGTTCTTTTCTTCTGGGATGATGGGCGGTTCTAGTAGTATGATGAGTCAAATGATGAATATACAGCACGGTAGTATGCATGAGAGTATGCACAATCAACAATTAATGGGAGGTGGCGGTGGTATGTCATCATCATCATTCTTCTCATCATCTAGCTCTTCTTCTCGTCATGGCGGTGGCCAATCTGTTTCAACATCTACTCGAACGACCATCGTCAATGGAAGAAGACAAACAGTAACTGAACGTACTATTACTCATCCCGATGGAAGAGTAGAACGACATGTAACAACAGATGGGGATGGTAATAGTGGTGGTAGACTTGCGTCACAGAATCATCCTGCTCTTGATTATGAGGGAAGAAGTGGCCGTCGATAAGTAGGTAGTTGGTTGATATATGTATTAGTTATTTGATCTTCAAACACAATCTCCAATACATTATTACATTAATATGGGAATCTCCTCAATATAAGTACTCCCCTCATCACACATCATACAACAAACACATTGCATATTTACTCGATAGACACTGTTTCTTCTTGTTCAATCTTTGAGAGTAACTCTTCACCTACACCAGTCATCTTGAGGTTAGGCGAAAGTAACAAATCAGGAGCAAAATCAATATGCAATAGACGCAATTTGAACGTTGGAGGAAGCATAGGTATAGGGACATCGTCACGATAAACGTTCCCACCCATCAAGGATGACCTAAGCTTACCACGAAAATCATCGGCCATTTCTGAAAGCTCATCTTGGCTGTGAGCGTTCCAATTGAAAATGCCGGCTGCACTAACTCCATCAAGGAGTCTAATCTTCATCCCTGAAGGAAAACCATTTTCATCATTTAATATGGTTGGTGAATACACCATATTCATCCTGTCCATGTGTTGAGATACGTCGGTTCCCGAGATTGAGAGAGAGATACTGAAGAGGTCAATTAAGGCGATGGAAGACATCTCTTTACCCTCGACTTTGATACGCCATTTTGGATGACCTGTCTCATCTTCTGATACTTCACCCTCATCTAGAGAAAAGGAAAATGAACCTTCACTATGAGAGATATCAACCTTCAAAAGCAAATCACGAATCTTCATAAGAGCTTCTTGTTGCGACTTGAGCCTCATGTTGTCATCCAACAACTTCTTATGGTCTTCGTCCCCTAGAGCTGGAAGATGCACGTTGTATGATGATGAAAGTGAGGAGAAAGTAACGTTTGTTAGAAAGGCAATCAAATAAAGGCGAATAAGGCCAAACGCGGACTTTCCTGTAATAGTTACTTCACGCAGCTTCTCTGAATCAGTCAATGTTTCTTTGGGTTTTGTTACACATCCTATAGTTTGAAGGGTGTCTTTCAGTGTATCTGATAGTGCCATGACAATTGTATTAGGTGTAAATGTTGGGCATTCGCCTCGCGTCTGACCGTCAAACATAGACATGGTGTAACTCATAATCGTAGTTCCTCCACCTTTGGGGTCCTCTTTAATAGCAACAATATCTTCATTACTCAATCCATTAAGATCACCAACAATGTACGTGCTTTCTGAGATGAAGATAGTAAGAGTAGCGGTATCGTTTTCACCAACATGGACTATAAACGAATCATTAATGCAATTTGAAATGCGACTATTAAAAGATCGTCCTGAAAAGCCTAGACTGTTGCCACCCAGGTTGACACCAATTCCACCGTTTAATCCAAAGTGCTTTAATGAAAGTTCTTTGCTTGGTAGGATGGGTAGTACGAGCATATCTTCACCTGATGGAGATACTTGAACCTTCCCTTGACTCAACTTTAGTGTGGAAATGGTTTCAATAATACTCGGAGACATTTGAAAGTTACCGTCTGTGATATTCATTTCCCCACCACCAACAGTAGCTGTAACTTCAATCTTTTGTAAAGTATCCAATAGAGGTTGGAGACGCGCTACATTTTTTCGTAGACTCTCGGTCTCTTCACTGATCTCATTCAGTAAAACTGTGCGGAAGACGGCTGCTCCGGGATGTAGCTGTTCCTTTGCTTCTGTCATATTGTTTTGGTTTATGTTATTGTGTCGATTGTGTTAACCGAGAAGTGGATATGAACAGCTATCAGTTAGTTTTAACGGGATTGCTTAGAACATCCATGTATGATATCTTTTACTTGTATGTCGTCGATGGATATGAACAGCTAACAGTTAGAATTAACGGGATTGCTCGCCATGATTCCCCATGATTAATAGTGATTGATAATAAAATTTGTTGATGTATTTTGTATCTTATTTTGGATACATACTACTTACTTCTCTAGCACTCTTTAATGTTATTCATTGCATAGAAATTCTATATCTAGCTATATCCATATTATTACGAGGTGAAGCATCAACATCAATCGATATAAAGATATTGTCCTATCGTTTACTTCAATCATCATGATCCTTGAACCTCTCGGTAAAAAGGATACCATACTTAACAAGGCCTAAAGAGATGAGAAGTTGTGAGGTCTATTCCATAAGCGAGTGCCTACAGTATGTGCAATGATATCACTCTTATGGAGTGGAGATCGCTCTTATCCTAGAGAAGAATTATCTGCATCATAGGAAGTAACAATTAAGGACGAATAGTACACAATGATATTATCCGTATATATGCTATTCTTATTTATTTATGCCTACCACGTCTTTTAAGTTGATTTGCAAGGCGTTGATGATTAAGAACAGTGGCAACAAGGGTATCAGAATCACCCAGTCCATGCTTTCGATAAATCGATAAAGCCTTGTTCCAACTTTTAAGAGCGCCTGAGAAGTCACCCTTGTTTCCTCTTACAACTCCGATATTCACAACAACCTGCGCTACTTCCATACTATCACTACCAAACTTGGATGATCGGATTCTCAAACAATCAGAGTATGCCTTCATTGCAGCGCCGTAGTCTCGGCGTTTTTCAAATACAATACCCATACCGAACAATGTCTCTGCAACATCTTCATGATTATTACCTAAATGTAACATTCGAATACGCAAACTCTCATCAAATAACACCATAGCTTTGTCGACTGAACCGTCGCGGCCTTTCATGTTGGCAAGGCGGTTGAGAATCTTTGCAACAAATAACGAGTCTCGACCAAATAGTGACTTGTACAATCTCATTGCCTTTCTATATTGTTTCAAGGCTGTCGCTTCCTCACCCAGCCTATCCTTGGCTGTAGCTAGACGGAATAATGTTTCTGCTTGACCTGAATATATGTCAGTGCCCTTTTTGGATGATTTGATCTCTTTCTCACTAGGATCAGGTCCAATATGAGACTCGTAGGTGTTGGAAGCAAGTTCCAAACTAATCACTGCCTTGGTCAGATCATTAGTCTTCTCATGAATCTCTCCTATACATGAATGACACTGTGCAATCTTAACATCATTTGGATCTGTCAAGTGCCGTTGGTACTCTTTCAAGGCATCTGTGAAAAGCTGCATTGATCTCTGAGTATCTAATGCCATTTGCAAGGCAGTTCCAAGATCAAATAGAGCATCCGCAACCTTCAGCAGCGATGCCGTATCTGTACCACGAGTAGCTTCCCGGATCTTTAGACAGTCAGAGAAGACTGTCACTGCCTGGTCGTACTCAGATTGTCTGTTGTAGACATGACCTAGCCTTGCGAGGTTATCGGCAATCTCGGGGTCCATTGCATCAAGATGCTCTTGTCTTCCGGTTAGTGCTTCTTGGAGACACTGAACTGCCATTTCATAATCTCCATTTCGTTCTGTGGGAAGAGGTGAGAGACATTGGTAAGAAACATAGGTACAATGGTACATCTCCTATGAAATACATACAACAACTTACCATGAATACAACCGAGATAATAGTTTGAATTTGCAACACTTAGATGTGCATCACCAAGCTTTTCCTTGTGTACATCTCGTGCTCGTTCAAACTCAATGCTTGCTTCAGAATAATTCTTCCATTCATATAGAATAGTTCCTATACAATAATGTGAATCACCAGTCTTGATATCATCTTCTCCAAGTAGAGTTTGGCGGAGAGCTAAAGCCTCTTTAACACAAGAATAACCTCGTTCATATTCCTTAACCTTGACAAAGTGAATCGACATGCGTTGTAAGACATCTGCTACTGTTGGGTGTTTTGTACCGAAGATTTGCCTATATGTGGTGAGTGCAGACGCAAATGATGATGATGCACTTGTACTATCTCCTAGTTGCGAATAAATGTCTCCCATGAGCGTTAGTACATCACCACTTTCCTTCCCAGGCGCAGGACCATCAATTTCTTTCCTTATATCTAGCCATTCCGAGAAACAAGCTAAAGCTTCAGTGAGCTGCTCACTCAAGCGCAGGCTCTCACCCTTTCCTCGAAGTGATAATGCAACCTCATTACTATTCTTCCCATTGACTTCGGTGTATATTTTCATAGCCTTGTCAAAGCAGAAAACAGATTTGTCAGCGTTTCCAATCACACTATGAAGTTCTCCCAACGAATGGAAGTTATCAGCTAACTGAGGATCAGTGTCGATAAGCTTTGACTTTCTAATGCGCAACGATCCTTCCATGTACTTTAATGCTTTTGAATTATCATTCCGTGACTTGAAGACAAGTCCTAGACTATACATTGACTCAGCCACCAAGGGATCGTCTTGGCCAATCTGAGCCGTGCGTATTCTAATCGATTCTTTAAATGCTTTCTCGGCTTCACCCCATAACTCTTGTTGGTATTGGATCTTACCAATCTCATACATGATGGCAGCTGACTTGACATCGCCTCCTCCTGTTGCTTCCTTTCTCACAGCAAGAGCCTTCTCGTAGAAGTTTACCGTGTCGTTGTATCTGTGAAGGAGTTTATTAGACTCGGCAACTTGTTCGAACGTATCAGCAACATCAAGATGATCTTCACCCAACCTAGCAGAAGTAATGCGTAGGGCCTTTGTGAAGCATCGTATTGCCTTATCTGGAGTGCCTTTTGCATTCAAGGAGACACCGAGGTTGAAGAGTGTATTTGCTACACTGAGATGTGAATCACCATGCTCACCCTTGTATATACGCAATGCTTCCACATAAGCATCGATGGCCGGGGAATGCTCCTTGTGTGCACCATGAAAGTTACCTTTTTGATGCAATAGTCTTGCATACTTCATATGGTTAGTACCATATAATTCCGCTACAGCATTTGATGCCCCATCTAAGCAAGCCATTAGATTTGCATAATCCTTATCTGTATCACCAACATTGGGTATTTTAATCTTCAATGCACTCTCAAAGCATTTGAGAGCTTCCTCATACTTTTGTTTCCTCATCCAAATGATTCCGAGATTGCGCTGGATTTCTGCTAGATCATCATCAATGTCATCGGTTAGTGACTTTGCACGGTATGCTTCATCTAGACAGACAAATGCATTCTCATTGTCATTCAATTTGACTAAACAGATACCAAGACTTTGAAGATACATCTCTGATCTTTCAATCCTTACAGCATTCTGAAAACAATTCAGCGCTTCCATCTGTGCACCAAGTTCTTGGGCGACAGCTCCAAGAGAATGCCAACAAAAGGCTACATCAGTATGATCTTCGCCAAGTTCTTGTATCAACGATTCGAGTGCTTCACCATGATATACTTGAGCGTTTTCATACTCCTTCATTTCGTAGTATGTAATACCAATGTTGTTCAGTATCTCAGCAATGGCAACCATTGATGCTCCTCTTGCTTTATGAATCTGTAATGATCCAATGTATGAATCAAGTGCTGATGAATAATTCTTTTGTTCTGTGTGCAGCACACCCAAACTGAATAATGTATCTGCCGTTTCACTACTGTTTGGATCTAACTTTTGAACAATGGATAGGGATTCTTCAAATCGTTCTTGGGCTAAATCTAAATCACCAACCTCACGGAGAAGGTTTCCAATGTAGAACAAGAGCTCACCAATTTGTGGATGATCACTACCAAGGATCTGGCGTCTTATGCCAAGGCACTCTTCAAAGCTTTCAAGGGCCTGTCGGTACTGACCTGATTGCTGTTGAAGTTGTCCAACTTGTAGTAGTGCATCAGCATCATCTATTCGAGCATGTTTTCTACCCAGACGTTTGTCCCTTGCCTTTATGGCATCAATGAGGAAATTAAGAGCGTTCTTAATATTGCCACGCTTGTGATGCACTCTCCCTAGACACAGTAATGTTTCTTCTAGATCTGGGTGACCATCAGCCAAGTGTAACTTTCTAACTCTCAGTGCCTCTGTCAATTGTTCAAGTGTTTCATCTAATTGGTCTGCGGGTGCAATCTTCTCAAGGAGAAAACCTGTTTGATGGAGATTCTCAGCAATAACCAAGTGGTCAGAACCATACTTTGTTTGAAAGATGAAATTTGAGAATCTGTAGCATTCCAAAGCCTCACTGTATTTCTCAATATTCAACAACACCTGACCATAGAACATTACATTTTCTGCAAAGCTGAGTTGGTCTCTATCCTTTGTCTGATGCTTCTTCTCTTCAAACCTAGATGTCAGATTCACAACATCTAGCTCTTCGGTCTCAAGTACTGACAGACCTAACTGCTCAGCCACATGTTGACCTGCTTTGATGAACATACTACGAGCTTTTAATGTCTCTCCTCTGAATTGATAAATAATACCACATTCAAGTTGCAACTTTAGCTTGCCTTGTGAAATACACTTATTGAAGCACTGTATTGCATTTTCAAATTCTCTCTTATCCATGTGTATGCGACCGATACACTCCAATGTACGGGCAGTGATGGCATTATCATCCCCGACCGTCATCCTCTGGATTTTCAGTGCTTCTTTGCAATACTTGGTAGCATTATTCCAAGTTCCTCTCATTTGATTAATTGCTGCTAAGGAATACAGAGTTGATGCTGTGTTAAGATCTAATGCACCGAGTTTTGTCTTTCGTATGACTAAAGCTCGTTCAAAGAGTGAAGTAGCCTCATCTAGTTCACATGTTGACATGAGAGTCATGGCAAGGCAGTGGCATGTATCAGCCACCTCTTCATTCTCCTCTTGAAAGTTAATCGTCGATAGTGAAAGAGATCTGTTGAGGCATTCGGCGCTCTTTTGGAAGTCGTTTAGATCTCGATAACAGTTTCCGAGATTGTGAAGTGAGTTAGCGACACTCAAATGGTCATTACCATGAAGCTGTGACTGTATCATGATCGCCTCACGGTACATGGACACTGCATCTTCGTGTTTATTAACTTGTACATAACTGTTTGCAATTTTATAGCACAAGTCAGCTCGAACTTCGGATATTGGTCCGGTTTCATTATCTTCTAAGTCAAGAAGGTTGGCATAACATTCAATAATGTCATCAATCTTCAAGTTTTCAGAACCTTGAGCGTTACTAATGTTCCATTCAAAGATTGATACAGCTTCGTTGTAGCTCTCGATTGATGGAGAAATCATGCTCTGATCAAAGAAGTATCCAGCTAAGTACTTGTGAGCTACTCCAAGTTCCCATGAATCACTAGACAGACCACCAGATTGTATGGCCTCTCGGTAATACTATGGCATGGTGGTAAGTAGGTTAGTATTGTGATATTCAAAGATACAAGGAAAAGAAGAAAACCCTGATAACTTACCTCCATCGCTTGATGTTTGTCTTTCACTTTGGCATAAGCCGAAGCAAGATCAACAACTGACATGGCATACTCCTCATCTGCTCTACCATAATGTTTCTTCTTCCTCTCCATTGAGTCGCTGAAATAGTTTACGGCCTCATCATATCGTTTGAGTTCAAACAAACTGCTGCCGATAAACGCCATTAAAATACAAATATCTTCGTCATCGTCTTCAAGTGCCGTCTTCTTGATTGCTAGAGCCCTTTCAAAGGAATGAATGGCATCTTCATGTGCATCAATCTTTTGCTGAACAATTCCTATACTCTCATAGGTATTCGCGCATTCAATGTGTAGATTCCCTAACAAGTTCGTTCTTATTTCTAGACACTCCTTGAATTTGTCTAGTGATGATGTGTAATCATTCATTTCACAGAAACAAATGCCAAGTCGGAATAACGCTTGAGCAACATCTAGATTGTTGGAGCCATGAGTCGAAATCATAATATCCAATGCTTGCAATAAATGTTCCTTTGCTAGGTCAAACTCTCCCCGTTCTTGATATGAACTACCCAGAAGTAGCTCAGCCTTTGATACTTCTTCATTGTCAGTGGATCCGAACTTTCGAAAGACACGCAAGTTCTCAGCTAGACAATCAATTGCTTCCTCAAACTCGTCCCTTTTGAAGTGAACCTGGCCAAGACAATACAAAGTCCCTGCTACCTCAATATTTTCTGTCCCAAAGCATTGTACCCTCGCCTGGAGAGCATCCTTGAAATGATTAAGAGCTGATTCTAAATCTTCCAACTCAATATAAATTGTCCCAAGGAAGTGCTGAGAAGCAGCAGTTTCAGAGTGACTTGTCCCAAGAGTTGCAACCTTGATATCAACAGCCTCTATCATATGATCTAAAGCAGTCATAAACTCTCTTTGTTTCATATAAATCAAAGCAGCGTTGTGTAGGCTGAAAGCTAAATTGACATTCTTCTCATAGTCAATATTACTCTTGAAGATATTGATACATTGGAGGTAATAGTCAAGAGCACCGTCATCATCTGATAGTGCTTCTTTAATGATACCCAGCTTGTGCACACACATGGCAATATCAGGGTGATCATTACCTAGAATATCGTTGAAGATTCGACGCCCTCGCTGAAAGTATCTCTCAGCAGTATTATACTGCTTTTGATCAAGGTAAAGCTGTCCCATGTTTACAAGTGCCCTTCCAGTCTCAACACCGTTACTGCCTAGTCGTTCAGTCTTGAGACGTAGAGCCTCGGCAGAGAAGGCCATAGCACGGTCTAGGTTGCTCATTGCTGACAAGCCTGCTCCTATGTTGTTCTTGGTGTTTGCAATCATCAATTCATCTCCAAGATCTGTTCGAATTACCAAACTTTGGTTGTAGCAGTCCAAGGCTTGATTAAAGTCAGACACATTCCGTAACAAGTTGCCCATAGTGTTCAAGGCGTTTGAAAGCTCACGATCATCTCCTTGGAAAGCTTTCAGAATCTGAATTGACTGTCTTAAACATGATAGACCCTTGTCTTGATCTCCCAACTTTTCATATACTGTACCCATTTGATGCAACGTCTTACCACGTGCAGCTTCATCCACGACATGATCCATGTCATTCTCAGTTCTGAGCACAGCGAGGGCTTTCTTCAACCACTTTGATGCACTGTCGTACTCACCAATCTTTGTCATGGCAACACCCATCAAGTACATGGTTGAATGTAATTCAGGTGAATCCTCTCCTAAAGCCTCCTTTGTGATGTCATAACTCTCGCGCAGACATTCGAGCGACTCGTCAGGTATATCTTGTTCGAGGTAAATGTTTCCCATATTAAACAAAAGGTCGGCAATACGAAGTTCATCGTTATTAGTCTCCCGTTGGGTCTGTAGAACTTCTGTGAAGCAACTCATTGCATCATTATAATTGGAAAATGTGGCATGGAGATTTCCCATCCGATGAAGTACGTCACCTATCTCATCCCGGAGCTCGGCTCTAATGTTCTTATCTCTCTCGATACTTAGTACTCGCCGCAAAATAGCCAACATCTCTGAATAATATAACAATAAACGCTTGTTGGGATCTATCTTGTCAGTAAAAGTGGCTGCATCTCTATGCCGTTCATTGTACTCTTCAAGGAATGATACTGACGAGCGATAATGTTCCAGTACCTCAAATATATCTCCATCTAAGCGTTGTATAGTATGAGCGATTTCACGATGAAGCAAACCTTTCTTTTCCTTCATGGTGGATCCCTCACGATATTCCAATACTCGCATAGCCTTGTCATAACACTGCATGGACTTTTCATAAACAGAATTCTTGGCGAAGGCCTTGCCCATCCCAACTAGTGTATCAGCAACATCTATACTATCCTTGCCAAAGAATGCTAGATATGTTCGAAGTGACTGTGAGTAGTACTCGATAGCTCTGTCGTAGTTCCCAATACCGTAGAAAATCTTTGCCAAAGCGAGATGTATCAAAGCATTATTCAATCCCTTTTGCTTTGTACTCTTGCACTGGCTTCGAATTCGTAGTGCCTCCTCATTACACTTGATTGAGTCCCCACTATTGTTAGTAGCCATGTGAATACTTGCCATGTGGTACAATACGCGAGCTGCCCAAAGATTGATAGCCTCTAATTCCATTGATAACTTGCCTTCTAAATCAATATCTTGCTTGGTCTTCAAATCATTAATCCTCATCAACCTTCGCTTCCCCTCACTCCGAAAAAGAGTAAGAGCATTATCATAGTGTGACTTGGCTTCATCGTACTTTGAACGTGTTTCCTCAACACGACCGAGGTAAAAGAGACAATGTGCTTCCATGAGTATCGAGTCTTTTTGTTCATTTGACAGCTTGGAATCATCAATTGGCTTAGTGTATGTGTTTGAAACTGCCTTCCGTACCTCAAGTGCAGAATTGAATGCTTTTGATGCCTTGCCAATTTCAGATTCCATCTTGGTAGCATCATTCTTCAATGCGAGTGCACGGTTAAGGTGAGCAACACCCATACTTTGATATGTGTCTGCAATAAAGAGACTATCATGGCCTAGTAATAACTTTCGAATCTTTAGACTTTCAGCGAAGAAACCAATAGCTTCATCGACAAACTTAAGGGTATCAGAATCATCTGATTGATAGTACAATGAGATTTTCTTCAGGCACATGTCTCCTAGATGTTGTAAAGTTACTGCAATCTCAAGCTCGTTGGGCGTTTCGTCGTTCTTTCGTATAGATAACGACTCTTTGAATGACTTGTAGGCAAACTCATCATCGTTGTCATTATTCTTCTCCTCAGTTGAAATGACCAGACAAATGTTCCTAGCCTTCATGTATAAAATAGCAAGGTCTTGAATTGATTCACTTGATGTAACATGCTGCTTCCCAAAGAACACTTGTGATATTCGTATCGACTCAGAGTAACATGCAATGGCGTCATCTTTGGATGACAGACCCTCTTTTGATGAAGAAGATAGATAAACTGCTCTATGAGCATTACCCAAGTTGTGAAGAATATTCATAACAATGGCATGATCTTTGCTACCGAGCTGTGCCACTGTGAGGGCTTCTGCTTCTTTGTAAGATTTGATAGCGTCTCTATACCTTTCCATCTTCATTTGGAGATTACCCATTCGAAAGAGCACATCCTCTTTCGTCAACATATCGTCATCAACCTCTGACTCTTCGTCTTCCATAAAATCAAACTCCTCTTCATCCCAACCGTCAGAAGATTTCTTCTTCTTTTTCTTCTGCAGACCTTTGTTTTCAATAAGCTGAAGCATTGCCAAGTAGCACTCCATATTACTCTTGTCACAAGCCTTTATTTCAAAGACTTCTAAAGAGGATTCGGTATCGACTATTGATATAGAGCCAAATGTGCTTGTAACTGATTCGCGCATTCCTATTGCTCGTTCAAAACACTGCAAGCTGAAACTGTCTGAGCCTCCCTTCATGTTTAATCGACCAGAACGTTCATTAGCATCACTTAGTATCATTGAGGTAGTAATGGCAGACACCTCTTCCCAGCAGCACCTTGAATTGAATGAAGGTACCGAGGGAGGCTTCCCCTTTGAGAACTCAGATCTTGCATCATGAATCTCTTTAAGCATACGAGCTGTATCTTCAAAGCATTTCATAGCCTTATCTGATTTACCTTGTTGAATACGAGTCTGACCAAGACGGTGAAGTGCACATGCAAAGCCACTTTTCCGAATCATGTCAAGTTCTTTGCGTTGAAGCTCATGTTGGGATGCCTTTCTTTTATCCGACTTGCCATTTTCCATGTTTACATTGCTTTCACTAGATAGAATGGGATGGGTGGATATGGAGTTGAACAGCTTGATGCCTTCTTTGAACTTGGATGCAGCAGTTTCGAAGTTTCCTAATTCTTGTTCGACATACCCAATCCTCAGGTTTAAGAATGCAATGTCAAGTTGAAGCACAGCCTCTTCAAGATTGCCCTTTGACTTCTGGTCGGGTTCGCTAAACCGCGGATTAAGTAAAGCTTGAGCCTTGAGAAACAACGTCTTTGCATAGTCAACACCATTAGTACGTGTGCAAAGAACACCAATCAAGAATATTAACTGTACATAATCTTTGCCAAGACTGTCTGTAGTTGATGGAATACCCGGTACCAAATCTAAAATACTGAATATATTGTCTGGAACTTGAAACATCATTGACTCTGATTTGAGAATATCCTTGTTGAAAGCTAGCATATCTCTTATTTCACTCGCAGATTCAGTATTACCCCCACTTTGTGAAATAAACAAGCCATTGATGAGAAGTGATTCCCAACAGTATGAAAGTGCTGCTTTATAAGAGCGTGAGCGGAACTCTACTCTTCCAACGGCAAGCAGGTCTTTTGCTAATGCTGCCAATTGATCCGATGATACATCTATAGAAACTCTGAGGGTGTCATCTTTGTCTTTATCCATAGCAAGATTTTGAGAATCTTCTCCCTTTTTGTTAACACTTGAAAAGATATCAGCATCGCTCGTTGTAGTGTCGTTTGTGGTAGTATTAGCGGCATAACATAACTTTCTTCTTGAATGGATTGCCTTCAATATACACTCTTTACCTTTGCGTTCCAATGGCGGCACACGAGCCAGTATTAATGCAGGATCTTCCTCCTTCTTGTTCTCAGTCTCGGAGAATAATGTCAAGTGACATTGCCAATTGTAAGATCGACAAAGTTTCGAAGCTTGCTTGAGATATACCTGACCCATTTGAGACTGTACTTCAATCGTAAATGAGTTCAACTCTGTTGACGAGGGTTCTTGACTTGTCTGCGAGGCGTTTAAGATTTCCTGGAAACAAGCCACAGACGAGTCGTATTCTCCAAGCTCGGAAAGCGAGTTACCCAAACACTGTAGAGTGATAAACTTCTGTTGATGTTCAATACTCAAATTAGAATTCTCAGCTTGCTCTTTATCATCTCTTTTCTTTAATATAGCTAGACATTGTCGGAAGCAGCTCGCCGATTCTCTCCACTGTCCTAGTTCAACATGTATGGCACCCATATTGTGTAATGCGTTGCTTACCATTGTATGAAATCGTCCAACATGTCGAATGTACAATGATAATGATTCCCTGTATGCCATTAGTGACTTGTCATACTCAGAAAGCTTAGAATCATGACAATATCCTAGGCAATTCAGCGTGTCAGCAAGATGCAGCTCTGCAGAGATTTTAGCCTCCCTGATCTCTTGCAGCTCATCATTAGGCATATCTCGCGCTTCAGACATGTCACGGAAGGTATTATACGCTTCTCTTTCTTGTTGTTGAGCAGCTCCATCCGTACCACGTCTGCGTCGATCATGTTCTGTATCTTTCATGGCATTTGATAGGGCACTTTTCTCAGCCTTTGAAAGTACATAAATGGCTGCCTTGTAAGCATCTAAAGCATCTTTATAAGCTTTAACCTCCAGTGCAACTGCATTGATTGAGCCATGTTCATCCTTTATTTCTCCATTTTGCACTAGAACTTCGTTATTAGAGACTTTGTCCTTTTGATCCTTGCCACTATCTCTTTGTCGTCGACCAAGACACACACCTAGATGATGGAGGGCACGACCTGTTTCCAAACAATTGGCGACAATATTGGCATAGTTGTGTATTGAGACATATGACTTTTTGCCACCGTTCTTGCTCGTTGAGCCTTCAACATTCTTGATTTTGCTTTCTTCATATCCAGTTCCAATTAGTATTGTTTGTAGATGAGAATGAAGTGATGATACAATCAATGCCACAAACGTTTCGTAACTACTTTCGTCTCCTAGCATGTCATCTAAAGCTTTGGAATCTTCGTATTCATCCTCACTCTTGTATTTGACAAGGTTGCTATGACAATCAAATGTACTTTGCCAGTTGGAGAGATGAGTTATTGTGGCATCGTATGGGCCTTGTAGTTCAAATCGTTTTGTGAGGTATAACTTGTCAAATAGCAAATCAGTCAAGTCTTTGTAATTCACTTGCAACTTGGTTATAGATGGTGGGTCAATTATTGCCGTCTTGGAAGAAATATGACTACTACTGGCAACCCCTTTTACTCTTTGAGAAGCAAAAGCCCTCAACAAAAAGATGGGCGAGTACCGCAGAGAATACAGTTGAGCCATTGGTTGGTCAGTTTGTTCGACAGGTTCATTTTTGAATTGCACTAGAGTTGAAGGCTCTGAAGTAATGATTTGATCTTGTGGTTCTTTGTTATCCTCTTGATCTTGTCCTTCATTTTTAGTATCAGATGGATTAGTGATTGACTTGATGTTTGATAGAAGAACTTTGCAAATCATAGAACTTTCCCAATATGAGTTGTTTGTGACTTCCCCATCTTCTGCTGATACAGCCTTGTTCAAGATTCCCTTAATGACATTAGTACGGATTCTTATTTCATGCTCCTTTGTCTCTAAAATATCTGCCTGAGCAGTCATTTGAGCATTCTTCTGGTCTTCTTCATACATTTCTCCATAGAGATACTCTTCTAACTCTGCCTGAGCATCGTTATGAGATTTGGTTGCACCCTTGTTCAATCTCTTTCTACTTTTCTTAGTAGCACTACCAATCTTCGTTGATTCCTTCATAGTAATGACTTGATACCTCCTGAAAATGTTCAGACCGTCATCAACAAGGATGGAGGTTATTATATAAGCTCTTTTCTCTATACTGGTAGTCGCCTCTATCTTTTCAACCTCTGGAAACAATGAAGCATCGACCATTTTTATCACTTCTAAAAATAGATCACGAGCTGTAGCCATTGGGATATATCGATACACCTTTAGTGATGCCAGATGATTAGATAGCTGTTGATCAGAAGAGTCCTTCTCCTTTCGTTCAACTTTCTGATGAAACGCATTAACAAACGTCTCGATACACTTGAGTAGTAATGATCGAAACACGAGTACACTCTTCTGTTCAATCTCAAAGTCAAAATGATAAAGTTCTTCCTGATCCTTGATACTTTGTTCATCTATTGAACCATCGACACTGGCTTGCTCAAGCATGCTGCGCACACTCTCACCATCGGTAGTCGCTTTCTTATCTCCACCGCTATACTCTAAATAATGAGAACGTGCAAGAGTCCATAATCTCTCTTCCCAATCTTCAACATCTTTGTCTTCCATCCCAACAGTTGAGGTATCACTCGCATCATCATCATATTCTTGAGCTTTGGGTACACCATCAACAACTCCAGAGGGATCTTTATTATCTCCCAATTCTTCATCTAGATGTGCATCAACATCATCGTCAGTGGCTGCCTTCCGCTTGATAATCTTACTGGAATACACTGTAGTAGTGTCATGTTGAAACCAACCTTCACCCTCAAGATCAGATATCCACCATGCTGAATCATCACCATCTATCGATGTGTGTTTCTCTTTCTTCCCAGTGGTATTAAATGCTTCATCGTCATCTCTATGAATATCTTCATCGCCATCAATGCCGAGCCCAAGACTTTGTAAATGGGAAAGCGTACCCACGAAGTTATCTTCGATCTCGTCCTTTTTTGACAGAGATGACTCCTCCTTCTTCATCTTCTTATCGTTTCTTTTATCAGCAAACAAGAATGATCCCGAAGAAGCAGATGTATCCCCATCTCCTCCCGCAGAACCAATAGATGACGGAACATCATCCTCAACACTACGTAAGTCACCCAACAACGATCCTAAACTATCATCACTATCATATTCATATGTACTCTCTCTATTAACACGTTTATGTGGTAAGCGGAATGAACGATGTGATGTCGATCCCGAGTATTGAGATGGCTGAGATATAGGCGACTCTTCGGATAATTGAGACACACGACTACCCACACTTGATGATCTACTAGGTGTACGGCGGTATGAGTACGACGAGGAGGCTGAGAATAATGATGCATCATCGTCATCATACCCTCTTCTATCATTCCTTCGTCCAGGACGGTCAGTTGTAAAGGTATCAAAGACTGATTTGCTAATACTCCATGTATCTCTTTCACCACCCGCTGATCCACCTCCTCGTCCACTTCTACTAATATCATCACCAAAGGTGCTAGCACTAGCATCGGATGGACGACGTCGTAACGGTCGAGTTCGTGACCGTGACGAGATGGACTGACCTCGACCAACCATGTAATCATCATCGTCGTCGTCTTCATCATCAGACAGTGCAGAGAAGTCGCTCTTCCTTGCGTTTGGTCTATTCGATCTTCTACTACTTCTTTGTAATGAAGAAGTATTCGATTGAATTGACCGATTATCATCATATTGATGGTTAGAATGAGCCGATTGAAGTGAATAATCACTCCTACCTCTCCTATGTCTACTGCCATTACCATCATCAATATAATTGTTCGTTGGACTTCTTCTCTTATCCCCTTGTATCTTATTATGCAATAATGAGTTGTTTGAGTGAAGAGATGGTTGGATAGCAGGTGGTGCTGTATCAATATTATTGTCATCATAGTCACTCCTCTTACTACTGCCTTTTCTTCTACTTCCTCGTTGTGGAGTTTGTAAATTGCTGTTGGAATGAATAGAATGCATGGATGCTCCAAGTTCGTCGTTATCGTTTCGTGGAGGAGGTTGCTGATCATATCTACTACGCCTACTGGAATGGTGAGAATGTATAGAATGGATTGATTCATCTCCAGTATCTCGTCTTCCTCTACTAGGTCTATTTTGCAATGAATGACTGGAATGTACAGAATGTAATGAAACAGAAGATTCATCTCCCCCTCTACCTCTTGAAAAGTTACTCCCCTGTCTATTATGACGACTAGCTGAATGACGACTTGGTACAGATTCATTCGATGAATGCAATGTTGGTCTTCTACTATCTTCATAATGTTGTCTTTGATCCACTCTTTGTTGTTGTCTATTATAACTGTGTGAATGAGAAGTATTTGAGTGTACAGAATGCATAGACTGCTCTTCATAATTCTCATTCCGACTTCCCAATCTCTGTCTATTACCACCGTTGTTTGTAGGAGTTGGTAATGGTGAATTACGCATAGAATGAGATGATTCATTCATATGTAAACTTGACATTTGTAAACTATCATTTCGGTGTAGTGACTCTGCTTGTACATCAAATGCATCTTTTAAATATATAAATCGAATAAGAGGTAAATAGTAAGCATATGCAATAAAAAAGATGCATAACACACTTCAAACACAAAACTATAATACTTACTTAAATCATCAAAAGACATTGATCGTCTTCTATTATTATTGCCATCTGGAGCATCAGGTCTATACAATTCATTCACATCAGGAGGCTGTTCATCACTACCATATGTACTCCGTCTTCTCCTCCCATCACTACCATTACTATTATTACTACCATCATGCGGTAATCCTCCTCTTTGAAACTCACCACGAGTAATATGTGAATGATGTACCTCACCATACCCACCGTGTAATGGTACTGATTGTACTGCTACATAATTATTATTATGTTCATTATGATCTAATGGAGGTGGCTGATTATTGTTATATTGTTGTTGTTGCATCATATTGGGCGGTGGTGGTAAGGCATTACTGCGGTTATTATATGATTGATTATAATGTGTATCATTACCTTGCCAACTATTAGCTGACTGTGGTGGTGGCTGATCATACTCATATGAATATTGCATATTGGGAGGAGGGGGTAACATATAATTTTGATATTGATGTGGTGGCGGCGAATAATGATTTGTTGGCGGATCAGCTGCATTACTATTATTATTGTTATATGATGGAGATGATGCCCTATTTGATAGTCTCCTTGGTGGTTCTGGTGGATCTGACTTATCCTCTTCTGGCTCCATGATAAATCCTTATCGAGTGATGGAAATTATACGCACAAAATCGGAGAAATTTACCCTTTGCAATTTAATTCGAGATACTGCTTTACCACCGATAACTACTACTACTACTTCCCGTATACAAAGTCCTCTACTATTAGTATCCACTGATTAATTGAGGATAGGGGCACTGCCTCTATTGGATGGCTTAGTGAAGCAAAGTCATTGATAAAATAGCGTTAGAGATCTTGTGAGTCAATTGGCGATATATATGGCGATATACCGGGTCGATTCATAATGGAGATGAAATTATGATAGTAAGTCTTAGTAGAGGAGCAATGTAAGATATGTTGTATCTATTATATACTCTATGTGTTGTACCATTATTGCAATGGCGTGCAGTTTGTAAAATTTTGAGTCACGCTCCGTAAAAGTCAAGAAGTACATCAAGAAGCAATCGTAAAGACTTTAGAGGTGCATCATAATAAATGTTATAATTAGCAGATAGTAGTGACGTTGTATATTATATAAGCATTATGCCTCCATCTAAATCATCTAGCAGGAAAAGAAATAAGGGAAGGGAGAGGAAGGCCAAGAAGGAGCGTAAAGCTGATTATCATTCTGGAAGAGGTTGTCTTAGTGATGCGCAAGTTGATTATTTGTCAAGAGGTGGTCTTAGTGGTCATGGACAAGGTCCAATCGGTTTCAGTTCTCTTACTCCCGAAGAAGTGGAGATGTCGAAAATGGAGGAACTTAAACAAGCTAGGGAAAAACTCTCCCGTTCCTTGGAGGAGCGTGATCGTGCAAAGAAGGAGGTTATTAAACCTTTGTCATTACAAGATAGGAAGAAACTGTGTGATGCCGTGGTTGTTTTACCAGAAGATGTAAAGTCAGCTGCTATTGAAATGATTGACCATGGTATTGGTATTGATAGTAATATGGTTAGTAACCAGGCTAAGAGGGTCAGTGAGTGGGGTACTGGTATTGATCCAATAAGATTTGCAGCGATAGGTTGGCCAGTATTCCCCAAATTATACCTCCGGTCAATTTTAACAACTTTGATTGACAAGGTGATTAAGATTGATAAAGAAGAAGCTAATGGGTTGTTTTCTTCTCCAACACTACCCACACTCGGCACTATTCCGAACTATAAAAGTCATTTACTAAATCCAATGGACTATACAACCATGAAGAAGAAGCTTGAACGGGGAGAGTATAGCTCAGCTCAATCGATGCAAAAAGACTTCATCTTGATGAATGAGAATTGCCTGAAGTCGATCGTTTCTGTTTCAGACTCTTATATCTTGAGGGAGGCACAAAGGCAAACACTCATGAGGCCACTGCTTTTGATAGATGCAGCAAAAGAGAAATCGTTTTTCATTTGTGAAGAGTGAGTACTAAATTGTGAGTGAGCCACTTGACTTATTCTGAATAAATCTAACCTCTTATTTTAGTGGAAGTGTTCGTGAAATGACAGATGGAGGAAAACTTGTTTCGTGTGGAGGGACATGTTACCAGTGTAAAAACTCAAGCCATCATAGATGGGATAGCTGTAGGTTGAAGTGTTGTATAGACAAGAAACGTCTACCATTACATATGGACATTGGCAAATTGGATGATGTCAATACCCGGATCAGAGAACAGTTACAGAAACTTGTGGAAAGAAATTCCCTTCACTCACTGGCTTTCAATGAAATGTTTTCAAATACCTTTCTTCTCATATGGAAAAACGATCTCATGCATAATGAGATAATTAACCGTCTTCAAAATGATGATATTATTGCATCACGGAGAGCCATTGTTGCTTTGGTAGAATGCTGTAAGATGTATCCGGAGATTTTGACCAATGAAGTTTATCTAGAAGATACGATGAGATTTCTGACAGATAATGGAAAGGGTTTGCTGTTAAAGATGGGTCGACAGCGTGTGGCAGCATTTGGGATCGGAGGAGCCATCTTATATCTTGAACTTTGTCAGAAGAATGGTGGCATATTACTTCCAATGGCTGAAACAGACGAACTCCTTTTGAAGATACGCAATGTCACTGATTGTTGTGAGCGGACTATTCACAGGTTCTACTCTAAACGAACAAACTCTCCAGCCCTTGACGAAAAGTTTGCAGCTGTGAAGGATCAGCCCAAGACAGGCATTTGTGATTACTGCTTTGAGAGGAAGGAGCGTTGCAAGTTAGGGGTATGCAGTTTCTGTCGAGAACAGCAGTACTGTAGCAAGAAGTGCCTCAAGGCTCATTGGAGTGAACACCAGAAGGTGTGTTCCCGTTTTCATGTATAGAGAGATAAAGTTAATTATATTTCATAATCTCACACTCGTTGAAAATTAGCTACTTTTATAAAGGTGCACCTCTAAGGTTGGCGCATTCTTCCATCTATGGTTCCAAATAACATATATACACAACTAACCATGTGCTCTTCATCCCTAGATGCCTTAAACTTAGCACCCCACTCCGCCCCTGATATATACAGGTCCTGTCTATTTTTGTTTTGTCTAGTAATTCAATCTCAAGCCTTTATCCTCAATCATCAGCTCATTCTCCCAGTCGATCCACTACCATTCTCTGCAACCTGTTCCATAAATTGTTGCTCTCTCAACAATCGCTGCGGCGTACTATATCCCATAACACGATCATAATCATCAAACACGGGATCTAATGGTAAGAACCATGTATGTATCCCCGCAATACCAAACACATCCTTAAGTGCAATTGGTTCCTCATCACTTTGACTCATTGTATTAGTAGCCTTTTTCTTCAATCGGTCAATAGTACCAATCCCCGTCATTAATCCATATGTAACATTCATTAACATACTCGATGTGAATAAGAATGCACCGATACATAAAAATGTCATGGCACGAACTAAGTGAATAACAACAACGTGGAATGTACAATCCTCATCGGCACAGAAGAAGTAATTCCAACCGAATAATACCAAGGCGTATGCCGCACATGTCCATGTATATATTAAGAATAGTATGAAATGTTTAAGATTCGCTGCCCCTACACAATTATTCATCTGTTGTGTGTGTTTGTGTTTGTACGAAGAGGTACAAGGTTAGATTATTGAGACGAAAGCTATTACAAATCCCCATCCAACCAATCAATTAATCAAACCTATAACAAACCAACAATATATAAAACTTACCCAAGGACAATGATGATCCATCCGACTAACACATCTATTACATATCCTACAATGATGACTCATTGGTGGTTTAAAAGTTTGACATTGTCCACACATACTATGACTTGGATTTTCACGTCGTTGTTCCTCCTGTGGTACTGCCGCCCTGGGAACACTACCCGGATCTGTTAATGATGTTTTAGCATGTGATGCTAATGCCATTACACATAGGAATGTATATATCATACCTAATATTGGTGGAATACCTTCCGTGATTGTTAGGAAAGTTACAGTAACGGCGGAGTAGGTCATTAATAGCCATACCAATGTTGCCATAATTGATCCGGCTTGATCACCGGAATTCATCCATATACCCTTCTCTTCACCTGTACCAAAACTAAATGACCAGGGATTTGTATCATCTTGTGTATCAATGTAATGCTCACCGGGTGCACGTATACGTGGTACTGCCGGTGGACATATATTATTTGAATTTGTTGATTTGTCTAATTGGGTAGCACCCACGTCTAGGTATTCCGATGAGTCTATATTACAACCACATAATGAATCGAGACATGATCGAAGGCATGGTCGTCCTCCATTTATTGTTGTACCTATTTCTTCCTTCTTTATATTGCTCATTATCTATAAATGTTGGTATAATTTATCTATATCTGGTGGAGCCTATCCCTTCTGTGCAAGGCTATAATAATGTGTGGATGGTATACCGATATTACAATTGATATAATATTGCAACGGATTGCAATTCAAATTAATGTGTTGTTTGTTGTGGGTTGTGGATTGCTTGAACCCAATCAATATTTTCAGATGACAAAAGTCACCGGCTAATGATTTCTTTTTCTTATTATACTAAATGTGATTCCACCACACAAACTTCATTTAACACAGCCAATGATCTACTTCGAAGTAGCTATCGCAACAAAACTCATTAAGATCGATAGCACATGTTATGCAAATCGATTCTTTCCGATTAATACTTCGCAGCGTTGGTTTAGTATTTTAGTTGCTAGTTACAAAACGTTACAAAAAGCTTATTTGTAAATCGTCAAGGTGAGTAATATAGTACAGCAGGGCGTGAATCAACGGGTATGGCGCCTTATTGATCTATGGGCGGTAAAGAGTGATGTGCATATCATGTGTCTATTTAATTTTCCATCTAAAATTTCTTACATCACTATACGTACTAACAACTACTATCTAACATTGTATTGTACCTGAACCTACTCTAATTTGATATCGATCTACGCATCCACAAATAAACATATAATAATATTTATCTACAAATACGAAATGGATATATCGACCCAACAATTTCTTCAAACACAACATAAATAAATAACCTCTGATAAGCCTTAAAAAAACAAAACTTCACATCCTCATACCAGCCACATTAAGTAAGTAAAACAAACAATCAACATATAATTTAACCATGCCCGGTCCAAAGATGGGAGAACGTCCCGACGACTTCGATGAAGAATTAGTACGCAAGGCACCAACATTCAAGAAATGGGAAAAGTTACAAAATGGCGAAACATTATCTTATGCCTGTCGACAATTCACCAAGGGCGGTGACGACGATGAAGAACGATTAATGCGACGTATTATGATTGCACGACGTAATAATTTAAAGGAACATAAGGTATTGAAAAAGGCTAGGGCAATTGATGCTGCTACAGCACAACAACAACAATTACAACAGGAGACATCAGTAAACAACCAATTAGACGAGTCCTTACCGCCACCTCTACAGGAACAAGCTAATGCCGAAAAAATGAATCCATCAGGTACGAAACGTCGTCGTATTGCAGGTCAGATACAACCAACAGATGAAGAAGTATTACAAGAAATGGATGTCCCAGCAGTCGAGGCAACACGATCCTATCAAAAATGGTATTCATTAGAAGATGGTACAGCCTTCACATACAATCAACAATTTGTGAAAGGTGAACCTGGTCATGATTGGTTATTACGTAAGGCTATTTGGAGACGTATGAGATATCGTCGTGAGAATAGAGCCAAGGTTATTGCAGTTAAGAGGAAGGAGAATGGTGAACAACTTCCTGAGGTAGATTCCGAGAGTGCCTATACTGTTTCACAGGCTGTGCAAAATGCTGCATCGATTTCAGGATATTTGAATGAAGGGACATTTGATGCAGGTGTTGATGCTGAAGCCTTGGCTGCATTGGGTGCTAATGACCCGCTTGTAAACTCTGCGCTCGCTGCTGATTGTGGAGAGTTTCCGTCCAATCAGGGAGAGCTTGATACTGCTGTTACGCAAAGTGTTGATGTGTAGGGTAGGGGATATGTTATATATATATTGGGGGTTTCATACGAGAGAGAGCTGCAGTTTGGAAGATTTAGACTGTTCTATCTTGGAGAGTACCAGCAAGTCTCCTCTGTGATATGTGACTGTTAGAAGATAGTTAGTTCAATGTAAATATTATTGATATTTGAAGACAAACTTTGCAAGTAGATAGACTTTGCATTCTATTTTACATTGCATTCTACTTTACTCTGCTTCTCCAATTGTAAAGTTGCATGGTATTAAATCTCCACAAGTTATTGATACTTCATCTCCGATCTCTAGCTTGCCTACACCGGCCGGCGTTCCTGTCAGTATCAGATCACCTTGTTGTAGTCGAAATAGTATTGACAATTCGGAAATGACTTCAGGAATATTGTAGATCATCTTTCCAATCGTTGATTGTTGTTGTATCATACTATTAACTGTCAATTGAATACCTGTATCTGAATCTATATCTATATCTTCTTTGGGAATAATTGGCGATAAAGGACAACTGTTGTCAAATCCTTTAGCTGAACTCCAAGGCCTACCTTTCTTCTTTGCTTCCGATTGTATATCTCTTCGAGTCAAATCACAGCCAATGGAATTCTTTATTCTTTATACTTATTTATGTCCAGGCATATATCCTCTCTTTCATTCTAATCTAACTAGGTCAATAACATTCCATTGCTTTACTAGGCCTGCTGCTCTCCAGGTTCAGGCAAGTTCCATTGTCCAACTTGTGTTTCAGTATTGTAATAGAACTGAAGGCCTGTCTCAGTACAAGTATCAATTACCCAATTTTCAGCAGTCAAGACGCCACCCAAAGGAGGTAGTTCGGGCACCTCATGATCCGCGGCTCCTTCTTCTTCTTGCTCATTCGCTGTTTCGGTAATCCCATTATCTAATGCTACCATGAAAGCGGCTCTCCTCTCCAAGAGTAGAAAGAAAGCTTTCCACTTTGTTTCATTGCCATGTCCTTGATCATGATATGAACACAGTCCACTGACACCTCTCAACTGAGATTTAAACAGTAAGTTAGCTATTCTACAAGCACCACCTCGTGCAAGTAACTTACGTAATACGGAAGCAAGACTTTCTTTGGGTGCAACTCCAGTAAATGCTCCACGCATAAAGAAGTTTACAATGTCCATAATGTAAAATACCTCACGTGATCCTGCATTTGGATAAGGTGCTAGTGCACGGTACGACTCTTCTCCTGGGAGTAGCAATGCTTGGAGCATATTAGGGAGTGGTACTGCATCAAAGTTTCCTCTCTGCAACTCGATCAGTTGATCAGCAGAGACATACTGTCCAACTAGATTGAGGAAGCTGGCTTGGTCATCACCAAGAAGATCAACAGATCCAACTAATACTGCCATATCAGGCCTGAAAAGTAAAGAATTGTCAAGCACATCTTCAACAGGAAGGAGTTGCCTTGGATTCTGACGGTCAGGAGGGAACAACTCAATGTTAACACTTTCTAGTGGGATGGTCTGAAGATAAGAGATGAGTTAGACATATTATATTTGAGTTAGACATATGATATAGAGTAGAATCACAGGACAATGATATACAAGTAAATAACTTACCACTCCGAGATCCTTAATGAACCCGTATATAAGAACAAACAATAACCTCAAAGTATCACGTTTAATCTCAAGGCCTTGATTGAATCCTTCAATCCTTGAATTATCATTTGGATCCCACAATAACACCTTAGTCTTAGTACTCATAAGTCCTGCAAAAGGCCGTAATTCTAATGGCATGTTTTTATACATTGTTTGATAATCCGTCGTACTACCGAGTAGTTTCTTTAACGATACATGCAAATTATCATTCAAATTATTACCCAATGTTCCATTTGTAAACGAAGTAACAATGGCTTGAAACAGGACCCCAAGACTACTACTCCATTTCTTGAACATTAATGCTTTTAAATTCTTATTTCTCATGTCATCTCTTGTAATATTAGCCGTGCTACTCTGACCAATAAGAGATGCCAAAGCATCTAAATCCAATTCAAAACAGTCCCATGGTATTCGTGATGTACCAAAGTTACCAATATTTGGAAATACTACCGATGCAGGTGCATTAATATTGAGATCTTTCATTAGATGATTTTGGATGTTGAGTTGTTGATGTAGATTGGGGTTGGTACATGGACAACCATTACCATGGAAACGTGCCCTATCACCTCCAATTGCATTTGAACCAATCCAATTCAGAAAATTTGCATAATTAGGTACCCCATCCTGTAGAGGGATACGAATAATTGCAGGGCATGTGCCGCCACTAAATGTAGATGAATAAAAACACTTCAAAAAAATGGGGCCGCCGGCTACTCGTGTTTGAGCTTTGCCGAAGATGCCCAACTGAGGAATATGGAATAATCTTTGACTGTTTAGATCAACTCTTCCTTTATTCATTACTGCCTCACTAATCGATTGTCCAATACCATTACGTGCATTTTGTAGTGCAGTTACCCATGGACGGTCACTATTGCTTTGTTGTGCTAAAATAGCATATGGATCTACAACAGGGGCAGCGGCGGCGTCAGCAGCGGCAGCAGCTAGTTCATCATTAATAGCCACTTGATTGTTGTTATTATTATTACCAGCGGGTGGTAAAATTTGAGGTGGTGGTGGAGCAGGTGGACCATCAATGTTGTTGTTATTGTTGTTGTTGTTGTTGTTGTTGTTGGTCTCTACATTGTCTGCAGTACGCTGTCGTACCCTACGGCTGGGTTGACGACGGAGAGCCATAATTGCAATATACACGGCAGTATAATATATAACCAATGCGGATGAAGGTGGTGTTGGTATCAAACTAAAGAAGGTATATTTAATATTTGGTGTCTTTCGAAAATCTCAGATTTTGTTTTGGCGATCAATCGTGAAAGAGTAGCTTAAACCACTCGCACTCTTACTTCATTCGCAACAAACTAATATGCAGATGAAGATATACAACAACAACCATGCCTTAGAATAGACACATCATCTAATCATCATGTCTATTTTTGCGGCCGACAAGCTGCGCTCATCATATGATGATGTCATCTCTCTGAGAAAGGAAGATGAGGAATATACCACTCTCAGTCGTTTATTACGTAAGAAAAGGGATATATTAACCTCATCTATTAGTGAACAAGATGCTAAGACTACTATTACAAATGACATTAAACATGTTACTAATCAAATAGATAGATTAGTTAAATGGCATCAAACTGTTATTTCTCAACTGGCCAATGCTGAAGTAAATTATGAAATTGATTCGGAAGTATACAACCGAATACTTTATTACTTACGAAGACAACGTATTGAGAGTAAAGCAACTCCATTCAAAAGAGTTCCATGCCAACGTCCAAAGATTGATCCCAATATTAGAATACGTAGTTTACCAAATAATAACAAGAAGAAGAAATTCTCAATGAGGCAGAGGTGGTGCAAGCTTCTTTTCTACCAAAGTGATAATGAATTATTCCAACCGTTACTTGATGAATATGCCTTGACTTTAGATCCTATTAAACGCAAGGATTTGGCTAACCAGCTGGTTGATATTGTATGCATCCGTAAGGGACTTGATTCTACCGATGATGAGACCAGGTCACAGATTAAATATCAATTCTTCTCGTGTAGAAGTGAGGATAATGTTGTCATTAATGTTGCATCTTCATCAAGTAATTTCGATGAACGGGCACGTATCTTAGCAGATGCTAAAGCAATGAAAGAGTCCGCAATGAATTACTATCATCCCGAGTGTGGTGTAGAGAAGTCGGGTAATCAAGCACGCAACTACTTTGACCGTTATTCAGCACCCGATCGTGTCGACCCTCCCAAGGATGTTCAAGTCAAGACTATCTCACGGACTGATGTGGCTACTATCAAAGTTAATTCCGATGATACCGGCCGTGAAATTAAAAACAAGATTGTAAAGGCTGGCTATGATGTTCCACCAAGCTCACAAACAGTTGTGGTTAGTGGCAAGGTACTTGATGATAAGACAACCATTGGTAGTCACGGTAGTCCCAAGGTAATCTACGTGACGCAGCCATTACGTGCATCCGGGAACACTGGGAAGAAGAAGAGTAAGACGAGTAAGAAACGAGGACCGACTGGACCTCCGCCATCTCTGAATAGACCTGCTCCGCGTCCTCCACCAAGTCGGCCACCAACTTTGAATGCTCCGCGTCCAGCACAAGGCCCACGTCCTCCACCATCTTTGAATAGACCTGCTCCGCGTCCTGCACAAGGCCCACGTCCTCCACCATCTCTGCATGCCATTGCTGCATGACGAGTTTGAGTTGCACAACATTCGTGGAGAATGGTTCTCCTTGCCTGATCATCTCAAGGCCAAGTTCATGTGTGATATGGCAGCACATGTACACAGTGATTGCAAGTTATTCCGAGGTGTTGATGTTGATACCTTCAATGGCAACCCAACTGTGTGCATCTCATCTGAGGCGGACCGCCAACAATGGAAAGATGATTGGGAGAAGAAGAAGAGTTCTGATTTCAAGTCTATCCAATCTCCTCCATCTACCGAATACAGAGAAGATGCCTTCTTTTCTCCCCATTTATCATTCAACAATCTCATGTCTCGAACAGGCAACTGTAATGGCCGTATTGGAGTAATCTCATCATATGATTATGCTCGTGGATGCACACTTAAAGGCAAGCAATGCTTCTATCTTGTCAAGGTTGTTGTACCACATGATGTGGAGTTGACTCCAAGAGATCGTTGGTTACTCAGTCGAGTCAAGTTTGGATGTTCTGATGATATCATGAACAGGTTTGCCGATATTCAAGTCGGATGCCAGTTCGATCTTGAAATGATATACTTTGCATGTGGTGATAACTATGTTGGTATGGAAGCATGTTGGAAGGATATCTTCGACCTCCAAAACTGCAGAGGAGAGTGGTTCAATGTCTTAGCTTCTGATGTTCAGTTGATCATTGATAAGACGGTGAAGTACATCAACTCAAGTTCTGATCTATCATGGCAGGTTGACGGAGACTTGGACTTGGATGAACTTCCAAACGACGAAGTTGCACGATTAATGAGTGCTCAAGCCAATAGTATTTCAGGTAAAGAGCAAGACGGCAAGATTGACAAACTTACAAGTGCCATTTCCTATCATAATATTGATGTGGTGTCTCTCATTGAGCATGGTCTAAATGCAAGTGTTGCAACACTTGGCAAGCGAATCGGTAGTAATTTGATTCTCCGGTCTGTGACGAGTAGTAATACTCATACCAAGTCTACTAGCCAGAGTCTACCGGGAGGTACAGGTATTGTTATTATGGAGGCTCTTGATTCACATGTGACAGGGGTTACTACCGATCATCTTGGTAGATTTAGCTGTTGTAAATTTGATGCTGGTAGAGGTGTGATCACCCGATTTGTATCTGCCTATGCTCTTTCCGAGTTTGGTAGAACAGGTAACTCCATTGAACAACAACACCTCCAATACATTGCTGAGAAGGGTCTCAGGAATGTTACACCGCGTCAGTTATTCGAGTCTGATCTCATTGTGCAATTGACACAGTGGTTACATGCCGGTGAACGATTGATTCTTTGCATGGATGCCAACGAGGACGTGGTTGGTGGCGATTTGAGCAAGAAGTTGTCACAATTAGGACTTGCTGAGGTATCTCATGACCGTCTAAGCACCAATTCAATCAACACACATGCTCATGGCACCAAGCAGATTGATGGAGTTTGGATGTCGAAATCTCTATCCGATGGACTTCAGGGTGTGGCTCTACTTCCACTCAGCAAAAGTATTGGAGATCATCGTACATTCATCTTTGATATTTCACTATCGAGCTTACTTGGTATTGATACCCTCCCTACCAAACGAGAAAGGAGAAAGTCACCTTCTATTGATACCAATATTGAATCTTCTAATACACCACCAACATTCCTTGGACGTGTAGACAATATCACCAAATCAAATCATCATTCCTTTACTTCAGGTTATTCTGATGAGAAGCGACGGGAATGGCTTTTGAACTGGGATGAACAGACAAAGGCAGTACTTCTATTAGATGATTGTGAACATCCTACATTTGATAATACTGTGTCAAGACAAACAGCTACTTACCGTACTGGATCATTACAGGAAGATGAACTATACTTGTTGCTTGAGGGTGTACGTTTGCATTCTACCAACTGGACAACTATATACAATGATTCCAGTTTGGGCATACATCAACTTCGATCTGATTCTCAACATTTACGCAATATGGCACGTCAGTATTTTCAAATTGTTGGTATTTGGGATGATATAAAGAGTATTAATGATGGTGCAAAACTACTTTTTCGTCAACTTGGTTATGATTGTGAATTGTGTAATGTTCCAAAGTGTTGGTGGTTGACATTATCCAATAAATTTATGCTCAACCGAGTTAGGGGGCATAATAAATCGAGTGATCGAAATATGTAACCGTGTAAGCCTTTCTAATCAATACTACATACCTCCAATACTTAAACCATCACCTTTTTACATATACACATGATCCATGGCACTTTCTACTGGTATATGTAACCCATCTTTCCATATTGCGACAATCAATTCTGCTTCATAATGTAGATTGTTCGTCATAGTAGGATATGGTATTATGTTTGTATTGTTTTCTTTTGTTATTGAATTGCTGCAAACAACCACAGCATCAGCTGGTTTCTGAAAAAAGAAAGGCATCTCTCTTGCGTCATGTCCCATTTCTATTGCATGCTCTCGATAATTGCGTCCTACACAGTATACTGAATAATACGAAGCAGATAAAAGTAAATAACTTGCAACATATTGAACAGAAAAGAGATATCATAAAGCTTACCACGCCGTATGGGAAACTCGATATCACTTCTTGCAAATGATGTGTCATCATTACTTTTTTGTGTTGCTGCTGATTGATTGTCAGTACCAACTGAAGCGGCCGCCGCCACACCAGACTTCCGATCAAAGATAGGTATAGACGGACGTGGTAGATTGAACAGATATTTGTTCATAGTGTAGAGCAGTTGTATTGGAGGAGGATTATGAATCGATGATAAAGATATGATTTTATGATTTATGATCTTAGTAGTTTTCATGCTAATAGAAAACTCTTTTGAAAGATATCCCCCCTCATTTTTTCCTTTTCCCCCGTCCGCGTGGTGTCAATGTCATTAGGATGAGGAACATAGGATATCTTCCCTTGTTTGGACATGAGTTGAGAACTATAAGAGCAGAAGTTCATTATCTAATATATAAATTGTATTTCATTCTATTATCGCTAGATTGAGTGGACAACTGCCCATCTGTGAAGATACCCAACAGCATGAAGTTGCTACTTATTATGCATAGTGCATCTCTGTTTGGTTATTTCCTTCTTACTGATACCTCTGCATTTACTGCAGTATTGTATACAAAAAGTAGAAGGTCGTATCGTTATCATAGTGAAATACCGAGTCCCATCGTGTGTATATTATCATCGGTACCAGAAATACAACAAACACAATTTACTACTACTACCGATAACGATAATGGAATGAATAAACTAGAAACAGCTAGTGTAAAACGATTTACAATAGGATATGATAAACTATGTAAAAACTGTCCAACAAGGCTGCAACCGAGAGTAGACACTCTTACAGAGATGATACTTGGTCTCGATGATAAGGAAAGAGAGGAATTAATGAGCAAAGTTTCAAAGCGTTTATTAGATGCACAACTACAACAGAATGGCGATGATGATAGAAGAAAAGTAACATCCTCAAAAGATGTCTACGATTTTCAGACAGCTGGTGAAGATATAGTACTTAAAAAGCAAAAGTTGGAAAAGGAGAAGAGAACACATGCAAAAGAGGAAGTATCAGACAACTGTAGAATTACAAAGAAGATGATCAAGGCTCGGGGTAAGCTCGAGTCAAATAAACAAAGTGCCATGAGGGCTAGCCGTCTCCTGGAGGTGACAATAATGTTGCTTTCCCGCCGTGATACCGATGTAAAGGTATCTTGCGCTGACAATGGGTGGTACCATGAGATAGATAGATTAAAGCAGCTACCTCGAGCTGAGTTAAGGATGGAGAAGCTAAAGCTAGTTGCCATTAAGGCAAAGCACGATCAAAAGATTGCAAAACAAAGACTCAAGCTATATGATGCAAGTATGGCTTTGAAGAATAAGAGAAGAGGAGCATTAGAAGATACCAAAGCAATGAGTGAAGTGATATAATGCAAGATAGGAACCAATGATTGGGTTATATAGCTAAATTAGGAAGTAGGAGTTTTCATAGGATAGCATGCATAACCAGAGTAGACTCAAACATATGTCTTATTCCCAATATTACTAAGTATGTATTAAGATAACATACTCATAGTGTAACTCTCCCCATAAACACTTCGGCTACATCAAGCTTGACCAGCTTCCAATCCCAACTCATGATCCAGTTGTCGAAGCAGGCCAGGTGTCCTATTCTCATCTGTCACTTTTGCAATAATAGATCCAATCTTATCTTCTGCGTCGACTTGCTCCATGTGGAAAGGATTTAGACATGCCAACACAGCATAGTCTTGGCATCGATTAGCAGCTTCTGCCAGTTGCAATAGACTTGCAGTATTAGCCTGTTCAAGTTTAAGCACAGCTTTCCAAACATCTTCTGGTGATGACCAATCACAGTCCGGTGCATCTAAACTTTGTAACTTCAAAGGTATGTTCCTTTTATTTGCAAAATCAATCAGTTGTAGAGCATGTCCTCTTTCTTCTGCAGATTCCGCCAACATATACTTTGCTTGTCCTTCCCAATCTCTACCGTCAAACCAAATACTGGCACTTAGATAGAATTGTGATGCGGCCATCTCTTGTGTCACTTGCTTATTAAATAATTCAAGCAACTCATCTGATGCGCCGCCAATTGAAAATGGTGTTGCTGATGACTCTGCATTCAAGAGATTTCTATATTTGGTATCATATGTCAATGGTGGCACAAAGGCGAGTACAGTCGATATAAGAAGGACTGCAATCAGCGACAATAGCTGATGTCCTGTGCCTGTAGTTGTAGTTCTCATCATCACTTTCATCAAACTTATCGTATCTTTTGCAATAAACTTAAACTAACTTATAGCTGTAAATATGCAACCACGACAACAGTATATATTACAATCCTTTTAAGTAAATATCGCTACCGTGCCCTCCTTGCGTATAGAAAGCCATCTCTATAGACAAAGATGAACCCTATTATGAGGAAATCAAACATCAACTTTCAACATTTAGATTGAGGCCGATACGTATTTATGTAAACTCTCATAAAAAATAACAGATCCCACCCCTTAGAATTTGACATACCACAAACTCAATAAAGTGCAGCCACCAACAACTCCAGTAAAAGGAGACGATAGATCGATTAACTTATATATTAGAGGCTTAGAAGTAGTGTAGTAGACATAGCGGGGCGGATTAATTTAATTCTTTGATCACATTGCAAAACGCAAACACAATAATATAACTTTCTATTAGCAATTTATTGGTTAATTGGTTATCAATTATCTTATCCTCTTAACCAATGTCTGTTGTAGGAAATAATCGAGTAGGTATACCCATCGTACTCCTGCATGATGCAGAAGGATCAGTTATATCAGTGGAAACCAAAAAAGGTGAAATTATCCGTGGTTTACTTTTCGAAGCTGAAGACATGATGAACTTGTATATTAAAAAAGCAATTATCACTGGCCCCAAGCCTGGTGCCAAACGTAAAGTGGAACAGATATATATTCGCGGTACAGAAATAACATTTATTGTGTTACCGGAGATGTTACGGCATGCTCCGATGTTTAGTAAGTATCAGCAGTTGAATATGTTTTTGCAATACAAAAAAATTAAACACATCATGTGGACATAAATTGTACTTTCAATAACTAACATAAAACCACATTATCTACTCTTTAGATCGTATTAAACACTGGAGAAAGCATGGTGGAGCTCCGCCTGAAGGCGTTGGTGCCGCTGTTGGGCAGGCTGCTGCTATTTTGAGAAAAGCATCAGAGAGAAGAGGACGAGGTGGATTTGGTGGAGGTAGAGGAGGATTTCAACAAGGTGGTATGGGAAGAGGTCCTCCTCAAGGAGGATTTAATCAGGGATTTGGTGGTAGAGGGCCTCCTCAATACGGGGCACCAGGTCAATACGGCAGATGATTGAATTTAGAGGTATTATTTTCAGTTAGTATCATTTTGCGGGTGTTTATTTTATTGTGGTTAAAGTACATCGGGTGCTGCTGTCACTCATATGAACCACAGTCACTGAGAATAACTGGATGATTGCGGATAAAATGGTTAAGTATAGACAGTCCTTCAACAGATGCCTTGACAAACAAGGCATCTAGTAAGTATATATGGTTAAGTATTATATCATGGTAAGCGTGTAAGTATACTGGCAGTAAGTATTCATGTCCCTTTTTATGAAGGTAATGCGATCAGGTAAGCAGTGAATGCTGCATTTCCCTGAGTCTAGTCATCGTTCGAGGCGGACGTATTTGTCTGCAGCAATTTGTAGGCAGATTCACATTATTTGCATTCTAGTATTCTTTTACAGTATCTACATAAATGACTACAATCAACCAGTGAGGAATGATGTGAACGACGTGCTTCGTGTGTGAAATGCTCTAGACTTTGGATGCTGTTTCTTGTACTCTATACCTTGATTTAACAAAAATGCCCCGAGAGCTCCAAAATATCCCTGATAGAATATGAAGGAGATGTGAGTTGTGTGAATAAGCAAACACAACATAGCAACTAAATGGAATGGACGGGATCGCAACATAACAGCTAAACAAAACAAACCATAATACTTACCTCGTGCTCTAAAAACTGCGCTTCCATCTTGCCTTGTGACCAATAATCAATCGAATAAGCCAATCTTTGTTGTGATATGGTATTATGTTGAAGAAATGTGCCAACAAAGTATATCTTTTGTGTTTTGTACAACTTTGCATTTAAGTGCGCAACCTGCCCGATATTGTTTGTCACCATTAATAGGAGTGCCCTGGCTAGATCTTCTTCTTTTATACCTTCTGACGGGTTTTGTTTTGCTACTAACTTGCCAAACGATGAAGCAACAATGTCGGCACCGAGCCCAACCTTTTCGAGTGCTTTGCTGTTCTTGCCGTAGATGTCTCCTACCATCATATCTACTTTGGATGGATCGCCTTTCATGGCTAAATCTAAGACATCACTAAAGCTATCAGAGCCTGTTAGTAATCTGCACAGTCCCCAGTAGGTTCCTCCACCAATTGTCGATCCAGATATACGCTCATGCTGTCTTGGTCCGTCAACTCGTAGTATACTTACTCCTGTACCAATAGATACTAACAAATAGGGATATAAATCAGATGCTGTTACATTGTCACGTTGAACTTTCTTTGATGTCCACCATTGATCAACCCGAGGTTTACTTTTCGCTTCTGAGTTTGTTGAGTCTACTCTATTTAATGTTTCACTACTCGCATCTAATGATAATTCAGATTGATGATTACTTCCACCACCATCAGAAGACATATCTGGAATCGAATCTTGGTCATTTACTTGTGTTACATTGGTCAGAGGTGTTGTCCGAAGTGATCCATTCACATGCTTATCATCATCATGTTCGGCTTTCTTAGATGACTCTGGTGACCAATCACTTGGCTTAAATGTGTAACATTCTCCGACAATATCTTGCATTACGAATTGCATACCTGCAACTAAACTATCCATCTCACTTTGCTTAGCCATTGTTATACCTAATCCTTTTTCCCATTCACTTGCAAACTTATGTGCACCTCCGCCAGTGGCACCAATCTCTTTAATGTTTTTATGAAAGTTGCTGGAAGATGTGCGTTTAGCGGATTATGGATACGAAAAAGAGAGGAATCACTTATGTTAGTGCAGATTATGTAAAGGCAAACTAAGTTCATAGAAGTAGTCAAATAGCCTAGACTTCATATTGAACACAAAAATAAACATGATAAAAGAGTACAGACGCGGACTTTCTTCAATCTCATCAAGTTCATGGCGTGATTCATTCTTCTTGTTTCAAATCTTATGAAATGAAATGTACCGTTTAGAAACCTAGAATAGTAACTTAAGTAATGATCCTTCTTGGCTGTTTCATACGTATCTAATCGTCGAGCGAATGAATAAAAGTTATCAAGTGCTTCTTCTTTTGTCGACTTTGATAGAGTGACCATTGATTTGGATCGTTTCATACCAACACTCAATCCTGTTGATTCAGATCGTTGTTCATTATTGATATTGTTGGTATTATTATGACCATTAGTAGTATCTTGTCCCTCACTCAATCCTCTCTCTCTTCTCTTAGGTGTTAAAGGTGCACCAATATCGATATCACAAGATGATTGATACTCGTTTAATCTATCTGGTACCGACTCTTGTCGTAATCCCCAAAGTCCTTGTAAATCAGTATCAGAATCTGAACTATGAAGTGTATTGTTTGCTGCACCACTTGCAGATCGTCTAACTTGTAATACTTCTAATGCAGACGCTGCAACATTGTAATGTTCATGTCTATGCATACCCTCTTCATGTGATGATTGTCTCTTGCACTCTCTAATCTGCTGTTCAAAGTATACCAACTTTGTCAATGTTCCACCCACATCAAGACCGAATATCTCTCCTATACACGGACCAGTCTTATCGGTACTATTGGCTGTAGCAGACATATCATCGTCTCCTTCTAAATAGTTTTGCATGATACCTAAGTTAAGAAATGATACTGATGCATTAATGATGACTGAGTTTCGCATGGTACTCCGTATCTTATCCCATGGCCATTTACCAGATGGATGTATATCAGTGTTTGTAGTACTAATTTCATTATCACTGTCGTCATCATCTTCTTCTCTATTATCAACTAACTTGTGAGATGACCGAGGAAATAAGTATCGGGTAGTAGCATATAGGAGACTTGCAGATAACGCTCCCACTACAAACGACGCGATGTCTAATCTCCGACTGATCAACATATCTTCCTTCTAATCCCTCATATCTCTATTCTATCATTCTTGTTAGTTATTAGCAGTAAGCTGCGAAGGTTCTACATACATTCTATCTTCAATCTCACTTTTTATAGTTGAATTTGGCTGGACGACCACTTACTGCTACATACATAATTATAATATTCTATATGAAGAATAGATATAGCACATTATATCTTATCCCAACCTACTCTCTTGAATGGCATAAGTATCCAACATTCATCATATCTATGTAATTTTATACAAAGAACAGTCTAGCCATGGCACCACCCGCCTCCTTCAAATACTCTGGCGTAGTATGTGCCAAATGCTCAATTTTGGTAACCTCACCATTCCTAGATTTGTATAATGCCAATTCTTCTAACCCAACTCTACCAACATATGATGAATCTAATGTTACTGCATCTGAATTAGTAGTTGTTGCCAATTGTGTATATTCACGTGATAATGCAACCCAACCCTTCATACCATCACGATATGACCCGGCACCGACCACACTATGTCCTGGACGGGGTATACCTGTTGATATTGCACGTATTGCCTCTATCATTTGGATACGTTGTGATTCATTCTTTAGTATAAGTGTTGATGCTTCGGTATTGTTGTTGTTTATTATTATCTTTTGATTCGATCGTTTACCACTTGGCAACTTAGACACTTCTTCTTTATCATCTTGCTTGTGTTCTTCTTGTTGTTTCAATGCATTTGGTTGAGTACCATGCATAAGATTCATCAGGGTATGACTTCCTTCGCCATCTTTCTCTATACATTCATTCACCCATGAACATAATCCATTCAATGTAGCCAATGCTTGAACTTGCTGTCCATTGATTGATGCATCTTCTTTTGCAATATCAAGTAGTGATCCACATGCTGCTAGATATTTGGAAATGTATTCATCATTATTGTCGTTTGTGTTGTTGCTGCTTTCTACTTCTTCTTGATTTGTTGTTGACGATGCAGTGTTGATATGAAGCTGTGCACCAAATAATACATTACGATTAGCATTCAATGAAGCAATTACATTCTTTGGGACATAATTTTCATCATCTACTTCATTTTCATCATTATCAATCGATGAACGGGGTAATAACATGTAACGTCGTACACCATAGACTTCATCGGGTCCTTCTTTCAATTGACGATATATTGCAAATTTATCACTAACATTTATTATTGATGAACGTTTAAATGGTGACGGTGTGAATAAATCTTTTTGACTTGTTGGTTTGTATAATGCTGTAGATGTATGGATTGTATGTCCACTCTTGATATTGTTATTGAGTGGTAGATGATGATTGATATTGATAATTTGTTGCAATGAAGAAGCACTTTGTAATGTTTTGATTGGCCGTTTTACTCCGCACCGGATCGCCACCACTGATGTACGGCTTGATGATATAATAGTATTCATTGCCAACCTATTGATATCTTCTATATTTAGCACAAGACGTATATATTGGCCATCGGCCATTCAGCATTCAAATTCAAAAGTAAATTATCGTACACTCTCAGCTCTCAGTATGGTAAGGGTATCCTTTTGGGTATGATAATGATTCAACTGCAATAAGAAGATCATAGGACAAGAAACGCCTATAATAAGTTGTATAATTCTTTAATGGCTGTACATATTGTCTGCGCTTAACATATAGTTTTTTCTTTGATTTCAATAGAAGAGTAAGGAGATACCATACACTTATCAAAACGACATAGATGGTAATGTTCCACCCTCAATCATCTTTCTCAAAGAACAGCAGCAATAGAAGCACCAAAGTATCAACTATGAAATCATCAAGAATGAAGGTTAGTATTATATCTATATCAATGATACTGATACTACTGTCATATTGCAATATGATAGTATTAGTATCAAGTTTATCAACAATTAAATTATATCCAGTATCAAGTAAACAATTACAACGATATTATCATACTCATGGTTATAAGAAGAAGAAGAATAGAGTACAATTATCTATGCAATTTGGCGGTACACAATCATCATTTGGTGGTGGTGCACAATCATCATTTGGCAACAACAACAATAATGGATTTGGTCAACAATCAAGTTTTGGTTCACAATCTTCCTTTGGTTCATCTAACAATGGACAGGGTAATAATAATGATGATGATGATGGAATGTTTGGTGGACTAATGTCAAATTTAGGTATGGGACAGAACAATAACAACAATTCTGGTCTCTCGAGTAGTACTTCCTTTGGCAGCAACAATAATAGCGGAAGTGGTAGCTTAGGAAGCTCAAGTTTTGGATCATCAAATCAAAACAATGGCTTTGGCTCCAACAATAGCAATAACTTCTCATCGTCAAACTCTGGTAATCCAATTACTAATATACTTGATGGTATCTTCGGTTCTAACAATAACAATAATAACAATAGGTCGTATGGACAGCAGAATAATGGATTTGGACAATCACAAGGTGGTGGTGCTGGATCTGATTTTCTATCAGGGTTAACTAGTGGCTTCACCTTGGATGCACAGTCAATGAATAATCAAGGTGATCAATCGTTTGGTCAACAATCATCGTTTGGTCAACAACAGTCGTTTGGTCGGCAACAGTCGTTTGGCCGACAGCGAGAGAGAGATTTTGATCAGCAGCAAGATAGAATGATGATGAATAGTCCACAGCAGCAAGGTGGATTCGGACAACAACCCCCAATGGGTCAAAATGGAATGATGGGAAATCAACAGCAGCAAGGGTTCAATCACAATATGGGACAGCAAGGGTTCAACAACCAACAAGGTATGATGGGAAATCAACAGCAAGGAGGTTATAGTCAGCAGTCCAATAATCAACAGCAACAACAAGGTTTCAATCAGCAGCCGATGATGAATAACCAGCAACAAGGAGGGTTTGGCACAATGAATAATAATAATCAATTGAATCAGAATAGCTTCGGATCAATGGGATCAAGACAATCAAATCAAGTCGGCTATGGTCAAACAGGTCCGCTTCCGTCCAATGTTATGATGGCAAAGACAACAGGAGGACCCCCTCCTCCAATGGTCAATTCAGAAGCGAGAACATATATACCTAATCAGAGGACATCATCACTGAGTCAAATATTGCCAAATGCCAAAACTAACCCTCAATTGCAGCCACGAGTTGGACTTGGCTCTGATGCATCACTTTATTCCTTCTCAAACAGAGGACAGAGTTTAAGTCTAGATTCACAACCCTTTGGATCGACACAGCAACAGGCATCTATCTTATCAGGGATATTACCTGAAACATATCGACCATCAGCTTATGAAGCTCAGTATAAACAGCCGACCGCGGTGGGTTCTTCTGCTTCTCAATCCATACCACAATACAACTCAGACGGCAGCGTAAAACAGACTGCTACAGGAGGTACACAACAGGCATCAAACTTATCATGGATGTTACCTGAAAAATCACGATCATCAGCATATGAGGCACAGTATAAGCAACCAACTCTTATCGGTTCGGATGCATCACTTTCCTCCTTATCACAACCAACAGAGCAGTTTGCAGAGGGGACTTCACAAAAGTTTTCAGAGTTGTCATGGATGCTACCCGAGAAAACACGGACGTCAGCTTACGAAATTCAGTGCAAAGAGCCAACTGTGGTTGGTTCTGATGCATCACTCTCGCCATTGTCATCAGGAGCTAATAATTATGAAAGAAGTCAAGAAACACTTGGACCCAAAACATCACCCATGCTTGATTGGTTTGGTGCAGTAAAGAGTAATCCTGATGCGTCATATTCAAATGCCGAATCATCAAATGAACTTCGTGATGTAGCAACATACTACACTCCCACACCAACCTTACGAACGAATGACTCGTTTGGTAAATACTCGGCAAACATTGGTATTGGTGGAAGTGATGCATTGGGTGGTTTCTCCTCGAGAGGAGAAGGAATAAGACAGAAGGGTACTGCGTTATATATGGTAGGCGCCGGCTTCGGCAGTGGAGGGTAAGTGTTAAGATCACATATCATTTTATCAACTTGAAAAACTGACAACCTAACGACTTCTTCTGACTTGCTAATAATTAATTCTATTTATCTAAAAGAATGCAAAAAGGAACTATGGGTGGTGGTATGGGGTAAGAATGAGATGACGACTTATGCAGTATAAAGCTTCTACTTTTGTGTAAGGCATACAACATCTAACATCATAGTCTTATTTTAAAACTCGTTACAGCTCCTCATCGTTTGGAGGCGGCATGAATAAAGGAGGTATGGGAGGCGGTATGGGGTGAGTAACGACGGCTGTTTGTCTCTCGTTTGTGATACCTGTTGAGGATGCTCAAGCCAGATGAAAATTATTACTTTTTCTAATTTTTCGATTTCTCTATCCTGCTGCTTGCTACT